>OLLY01000158.1_pt1 | contig 60849 bp, 58 predicted proteins | sample 1604681 | NCBI WGS metagenome assembly OLLY01 (sample SAMEA104055725, study PRJEB20765) | soil metagenome | biome: Arctic tundra; feature: Polygonal ground; material: soil | place: USA | collected 2011-09 | depth 0-0.5 m | reverse complement strand
CGGCGCCGTTCGGCGGCGGCCGTTGCCGTTCTTATTTCGATAACGAGCTCGACTGCCGGCTCGATAACGGCAGCCATCTGGTTTTGTCGGGCAATACCGCCATTCAGGATTATCTTTATCTGAGCAGCGCGCTCGATACGATGACAGGCCCTGTCGAACCCGAATTTCCCTTCATGGATCTGGAAACCGGGCGCCGCTGGATCACGCGGATGAATACGGGCCACTTTCCGTGGTGGTTATTCAGCAAAAATCGCCGTGTCGCCGGTACTGCGTTGAAAGATTATTTATCGGCTATCCCCGTTCTCACGGCAAAGAGCGATGCGACGGTGGCCGATCTGCTCGATGTCAAAAGCACGATCTATCGCCGTTTTTGGGAGCCTCTGACAATTGCAGTGCTCAATACCGAGCCTGAAATCGCTTCCGCGCAATTGCTGGCCAATATCTTCCGGCAGACTTTCGGTGCCGGCGGCAACGCATGCCGGCCGTTAATTCCCAAAATCGGCTTGTCGGAAAGCTTTGTGAACCCTTGCATTGAAACGCTGCGGGCGAATGGCGTTGTCATCAAATATAATCACCGCCTGCGCGCGATCAAAGTGCCGGAGAAAAAAGGCGATTCACGCATTCGTGAATTGCATTTCGGCAAAAGCGAAGTGATCGAGCTTAGCCCCAAAGACTGGGCCGTATTGGCGGTGCCAGCCTGGATCGCACAGGATTTACTGCCCGGTCTTTCCACGCCGAACGATTTCCGCGCGATCATTAATGCGCATTATCGTGTCGAAGCACCTAGCAATCCTGCCGGTCTCACGGGCTTAATCGGCGGTATGGCCGAATGGGTATTCGTCAAGCCGGGCGTAGTTTCGGTGACGGTCAGCGCCGGCGAGCGTTACGTCGAGCATGCCGTGCGCGATATGGCGAAAATGGTCTGGCGCGATGTGGCCAAGCTTTATGATCTGGATCCCAAAAGAGTTCCACAGCATCGTATATTTAAAGAAAAATTCGCAACCTTTGCCGCGACGCCGGAACAGGAATTGCGGCGCCCCTCGACTTTCGATTTTCGCTGGCGAAATCTGGCACTGGCTGGCGAATGGACCGCAACAGGTTTGCCTTCGACGATCGAAGGCGCAATTCGTTCTGGCTTCAAAGCGGCGCAAGTCGTTGCGCGGTGGAATTAGGTTGCAAATTTTAATTCCGATAATTCTGCCTTAATCAGCGTCTCATTCTTTTGGTCACGCCAGTTTTCGACTGTCTTTTTTATATTATCGCCATGCCTTATTTTAGCAATGTAACTAGCCGAAGCGGCTGCCATTAATGCCGAGGCGACAGCTCTTTTCCAATCAGTAGTCGCATAGCAGGCTATTCCTGCCATGCTAGCCGCCGTTGCCATTATCATGGGGCATTCTTTTTGCCTTACAAGCCATGCGCCCTTTTTAAAGATGGCCTTCGCAACGCGCGTATTAAGAGCCGCGCTGACAGGATAGCTGATGCCCTTAGAAACCGGCCGCGCCGCTCTTAACATCACAACGCCGACACGTTCCAATTGCGACTGAGAGAGAGAAAAGAGCATCTCACAGCCGGTTCCGGCAAAAGCTAGAGCAGTATTAATTATGCGTCTTCCATTCTTCTGCTTCATTTCGCCCTTTTCAACGCTTGTTAGACGAGCGATACCATCATCCATTTTCGATTGAACATAATTGGGAAGTTCCTGACTTTTCTCACTAACCTCTTCGAGCGTCATCGCCAATTTTTCAGGCAGTTCTGGATCAAATGCACTTCCTATCGTAAGAGCGGCTGCCAAGCCATACGTAACTTGAAGGGGTAAAACTGGAGCTGTTGCAGCGTAGCAAATTGAAAAAGGAGTAAAGGGATTGGCAATCGCGGTTCCGATAACTTGAGCAGTTTCTCCGACTCGTTCTGCCTTAGGCTCAGATAAAACATTTGTAAATTTTGAAGAGACATATTTGCCGAACTTGGCAGGCCATTTAGCAACTTTCTCGCCCACCAGGGCAGCGTCCAGATTCCCGCTTGCGCCTGCTAGAAAAGCTATTGTTTCCGAATTCACTCCCCACTTGACTGTCAAAGTAAAGGCAGTAGCCTCGACAACAGCTTGCGTCATAAGTTCATATTCAAATTTTTTACCGGGAGCATCAAGCTGAGACTGGTGATATTGGCGCCAAATTGACAGACCAACGATAGCTGCAAACCCAAGATTAGTAATTGCAGATGCTAATTCCGCTCCAGACACTCCCTTGTCAGCTAACATGACCGCAAGATCAGCATCTCTGCCGCTCGCCCACACCGATGTGTGTGCCAATGCATTAAAAAGACGTTCGGGAAAAAGAAGAAAAGGCCACGCGAGCGTGACTCCCGCAGCAGTCAAAAACTGCTTCGTTCTTGAACCTTTAGAATGAAGAGCTGCCCCCAATTGATGCGCTGCCAGTTTGAATTCCTGTGCGGCACGAGAGAGATAGGATTTGTTATCGTTTTGAGTAGACATACAAATTTTATCCTTACCAAAATGGCAAGGATTGACAACTAAAGAAGCGCGTATAAAAAACCGATTAGGAAAACAGACTCACGAGTTATAGTTAATATCGTGACTATTCGGCATCCTCGGTAACAACGGCAAAAGCGTCTTCCCATGTGCCCTTGGTAGCCGCCTTGCTGTATTCGGTTGCGCGCGCTTCGAAGAAATTGGCATGTTCGGCGCCGTTAAGCATTTCGTCCATCCAGGGAAGCGGGTTCTTGGCCACGCGATAAATCGGCTGCAGGCCGAGCTGCGTCAAGCGCCTGTCGGCGATATAGCGGATATAGGATTTCACCTGGTCGGCCGAAAGCCCTTCCACCCCGCCAAGTTCGAACGACAGATCGATAAAAGCATCTTCATGATCGACGATCGTATCGCAGGCGAGATAAAGCTCGCGCTGGAAACTGTCGGTCCAGATGAATTTGTTTTCCTCGATGAAGGTACGGAACAGACGAATGATGGAATGTGTGTGCAATGTTTCGTCACGCGCCGACCAGGTAACGATCTGCCCCATGCCTTTCATTTTATTGAAGCGCGGAAAATTCATCAGCATCGCGAAAGAGGCGAATAGCTGCAGCCCTTCGGTGAAAGCACCGAATACCGCCAGCGTGCGGGCGATTTCGATCGGATTATCGCAGTTAAAATTCTGCATGTAATCGTACTTATCCTTCATTTCCTTGAAACGAAGGAAGGCCGAATATTCGACTTCCGGCATGCCGATCGTATCGAGCAGATGCGAATAGGCAGCGATATGGATGGTTTCCATGTTGGAAAAAGCCGCCAGCATCATCTGTATTTCTGTCGGCTGAAATACAGTGGCGTATTTCTTCATATAGCAATTGTTCACTTCAACGTCGGCCTGCGTGAAGAAACGAAAAATCTGGCTGAGCAGATTGCGCTCGGAAGCAGTCAGCTTCTGACGCCAATCCTTGATGTCATCAGCCAACGGAACCTCATCGGGCAGCCAGTGAATTTGCTGCTGCTTGCGCCAGGCTTCATAGGCCCACGGATACCGGAAGGGCTTGTAAACGGGATTGGGGGTAAGAAGACCGGACATTTTGCACCTCAACATTTACAACGACTTAGGGACAATTTTTCAGCTTACCCTTTTCAGCCACGGCATCAAGGGCATTGATCAACTCAAAACAACTAGGCTCTTTTTACAGCTGCCTCGATGCGGGTCCGAATTTTATTCAGCAGCTCCATCGACCAGGCGGAATCCATCAAGGTTATTTTCTTTTTATCTGTCTCGGTCGGCGCCGCCTGCTTGCCGTAATGGTTACGGAAGTAACTCAGGGATTCGAGACCATTACGCAAATCAGGCGGGAATAAATCATCACCGGAAACATTCTCGATAATCGCTTCCAGATCCCCTGCCCGCCCGAACATGATCGCATCTTCGATCTCGTCTGCAAGCGAAGCGCTGATTGGAGAGGTTTTGTCGTCAATCATCGCTATTGCTTACTGGCAAGCCAGACATTCTTCGTACTTATTTTCTTCTTGTGCCGTCTCATTCGCGAGATCGTCATTGGCGGCAAGCGGCGTTGTCTGCACATGCGGCGAACTGTCTCCTGCCGATGATTCCGCACGCTGCAGCGATTTGGAACGGCAGTAGTAGAGACTCTTCACGCCCTTCTTCCAGGCCGTGAAGTGAATAAGGTGTAAGTCACGCTTATGCACGTCGGCCGGCAGAAAGATATTGAGGCTCTGCGCCTGGCAGATAAAGGGCGTACGATCAGCAGCCAATTCAACCAACCAGCGTTGATCGAGTTCGAATGCAGTTTTGAAGACCAGTTTTTCATGCTCGCCCAAAAAGTCGAGATGCTGAACCGAACCTTCATGCGTGGTGATGTCGCTCCATGTGTCTTCGTCATTCTTGCCGTATTTCTCCAGCACTTTCGCCAGATACTTGTTACGCACGGCAAAACTGCCTGACAATGTTTTGTGCAGATAGCTGTTGGCTGCATTCGGTTCGATGCCGGGGCTGGTGCCGCCGCAGATGATCGAGATCGAAGCCGTCGGCGCAATCGCAATCTTGTTCGAGAAGCGTTCATGGACGCCGTAATCCTGAGCATCCGGACACGCACCACGCTCATCGGCCAGAACCTTGGAAGCTTCGTCGGCTTGCCGCTTAACATGAGCGAACATGCGCTTGTTCCAAACCTTTGCCATCACGCTTTCGATTGGAACATTCTGGCTTTGGAAGAAGGAATGCATCCCCATAACGCCAAGTCCAACCGAACGTTCGCGCGCGGCCGCATATTTGGCGCGATCCATACTGCTGGGCGCGCGCTCAATGAAATCGCTCAACACATTATCGAGGAAGCGCAAGCAGTCTTCAATGAAAGTGGGATGATTTTCCCATTCAAGAAACTTCTCGAGATTGAGCGAAGAAAGACAACACACTGCCGTGCGGTGCTTATTATCCTTATCCTCGCCAGTCGGCAGCGTGATTTCACTGCACAGGTTCGACATCTTAACTGTCAGTCCCGCCAACTTGTGATGCTCGGGAATTGCGCGATTAACGTTGTCGATAAAGAGAAGATACGGCTCGCCAGTTTCAATACGTGCCGTGAGGATACGAATCCACAACGCTCGCGCACTGATGCGACTGATAACCACATTCTCTTTCGGGCTTAGGAGCGCCCATTCTTCATCATTCTCGACCGCGCGCATAAAGGCGTCCGGAATAACAATTCCGTGATGCAGGTTAAGCGCTTTGCGATTGGGATCGCCGCCGGTTGGACGGCGCATTTCGATGAATTCTTCGATTTCGGGATGGCTGACATGCAGATAGCAAGCAGCCGAACCGCGGCGCAGGCTGCCCTGGCTGATGGCCAGAGTTAAACTGTCCTGAACGCGAATGAAGGGAACGATGCCCGATGTTTTGCCATTGCGGCCAACCGGTTCGCCGATCGAGCGCAGATTGCTCCAGCAGGAACCAATGCCGCCGCCGAGTGCGGCGAGCCACACATTCTCATTCCAGAGATTAACGATACCATCGAGGCTATCGGAACATTCATTAAGGAAGCAGGAAATCGGCAAGCCGCGCTTGGCGCCGCCATTACTCAAGATCGGCGTGGCCGGCATAAACCATAAGCGGCTGATATATTCATACAGGCGCTGGGCATGATCAGAGTCATCCGCATATGTAATGGCAACGCGGGCGAACATGTCTTGCGGCGTTTCACCGGGCAGTAAATAGCGGTCTTCCAGGGTCGCGTGACCGAAAGCCGTCAAATCCCCGTCCCGAGAACGATCCACAAGAACCTGCGGACCCCGCTCGACCTGCATAACATCGAACATTTTTCTGCCTCCCGCACAGCTTTAGACAGTTTTTCTTACGTAACATGTCAACGGCTGTGGATAACTATACTGTGAAATTGGTGGATTTTGTACTAGATCTAGCAACGAAGGGACCTCATAGTACCACATATCGTCGTCCTGTCACCGGTCAACAACAGGCCGAAATGAGCGCAGTTAATATTGCTGCCCTTTTGATTCTATTATTGAATCTTGGATCGCTACTTCGAGAAATTTTCTTTCTTTTTTGACTTCAAAGACCAACTTCGAGAAAATTTACCATCAAGATATGGGAAGCACGGGTGCCCCTACCCAGATATGGCAAAACGGATTCGAATTGTATCACTTGCGTGACGAGCCAAACAACACAATAAGCCTGTGACAAAAAATCACAAATTTGTCCTTCACCACGCCCGAATCGCCTATCCAAATCGGAATCAGCCAATGCAACAGTTGTTTGAAAAATAAAAGAAATTTGTCTTTTTTTTCGTTTTTTGGGGCGGTTTAGGTTTACAAACCTCGATCTGCTCACTAAATTGTGACTTTCGTGCATTGGCGCGGCAATTTTGCCGGTTTTGCGTGAAAAGCCCGATCAGGGGCAATCAATAACATTGGGGTTTACCAAGGTTTCTTCCATGCAGGTTATTCTCGCTCAACCGCGCGGCTTTTGCGCAGGCGTCGAACGCGCCATAGAAATCGTCGAACAGGCACTGGATAAGTTCGGGCCGCCGATCTATGTGCGCCACGAAATCGTCCATAATCCGCATGTTGTTAAGAGCCTGGCGGAGAAAGGCGTAATCTTCGTCGAGGAAACGGACGAAGTCCCAGCCGGCGCAGTTACTATATTCAGCGCTCATGGCGTTGCCGAAGAAGTCGAATCCCATGCCAAGCAGCGCGGCCTCCAGGTAATCGATGCAACCTGTCCGCTGGTATCGAAAGTCCATACAGAAGGACAGCGTTACGCCAAACATGGCCGCGAGATCATTTTGATCGGCCACGAAGGCCATCCGGAAATCGAAGGCACGCTGGGCCGCATTCCCGGCACTGTGCATCTGATCTCGGAAGCAGAAGATGTGGCAAAGCTCACTATCACCGATCCCGACAAACTCGCCTATATCACACAAACCACCCTTTCTGTTGACGATACCAAGGTCGTCATTGACGCGCTCAAGGCGCGCTTTCCCAATATCGTGGGCCCGGCCACCAAGGATATTTGCTACGCCACGCAAAACCGCCAGGTTGCGGTACGCGAGCTGGCCAAGCATGTCGATGTTGTGCTGGTTATCGGCGCCCATAACAGCTCAAATTCGAACCGTCTGCGCGAACGCGCAGAAGAAGTCGGCGTTCCGGCCTATCTGATCGAGGATGCCACGCATCTCGACGTGAATTGGGTCAAGGGCAAAGGCAAGGTCGGCATCACAGCCGGTGCTTCCGCCCCAGAGAATCTGGTACAAGAGTTGATTGAACGACTGCGCCAGATCGAACCCGTTGAAGTCTCGGTATTGCCCGGCGTCGAGGAGAATGTCCATTTCCGCCTGCCGCTCTCGCTCACCAAGGCAAAAGGAAGAAACCAGCAACCCTCTGGCGACACGGCAAACTCGGCCGCCTAGCCTCAACATCTTACGGTAAGAGCAGATATGTCAGTTCCTCTTCGTCAGCAATTCGATGTCGGTCTTTACATGCTGAAGCAAAAGCTCGGCGGCACTAAGCGCTATCCGCTTGTGCTTATGCTTGAGCCGTTGTTCCGTTGCAATCTGGCCTGCGCTGGCTGCGGCAAGATCGATTATCCGGATGAAATCCTCAATCAACGCCTGAGCGTGGAAGAATGCATGCAGGCCGTCGACGAATGCGGCGCGCCGATTGTTTCAATTCCCGGCGGCGAACCCCTGCTCCATCGCGAAATGCCTGAAATCGTCAAAGGCATCATCGCGCGCAAGAAGTATGTCTATCTCTGCACCAATGCGCTGCTGATGGAAAAGAAGATGGATCAATACGAACCATCTCCCTATTTCACCTGGTCGGTACATCTGGACGGCGGACAAAACGATCACGATCGTTCGGTTTGCCAGGATGGCGTCTATGAAAAAGCCGAAACCGCGATCAAGAAAGCACTGGCCGCCGGTTTCCGCGTTAACATCAACGCGACTTTGTTCAATAATGCATCGCCATTGCGCATGGCCGATTTCTTCGATCACATGATGGATATCGGTTTGAGCGCGATGACGGTTTCGCCGGGCTATGCCTATGAGCGCGCGCCGGATCAGGAGCATTTCCTCACCCGCGCCTCAACCAAAAACATGTTCCGCGATATCTTCCGTCTCGGCAAGGAACGCGTAAAGCAAGGCAAGAAAAAATGGCGCTTCAGCCAGTCATCGCTTTACATGAATTACCTCGCCGGAAACGAAAATTACGAATGCACGCCGTGGGGCAACCCAACGCGCAATGTGTTTGGCTGGCAGCGCCCTTGCTATCTGGTCGGCGAAGGTTTCGTCAAAACCTTCAAGGAATTAATGGAAACGACAGATTGGGACAAATACGGCACCGGCAAATATGAAAAGTGCGCCAATTGTATGGTTCACTGCGGCTACGAACCCACAGCCGCCAATGACGCCATGCGGCATCCGATCAAAACGCTCATTACCGCCTTGCGCGGCCCGCAAACCGAAGGCGCAATGGCCAGCGAAATCGATCTGTCGCAGCAACGGCCGGCTGAATTCGTCTTCAGCCGCCACGTGCAGGATGCTCTCGACCAAATACACACCGAGAAAGCACGCGGCAGCCGCGAAGCAGCCGAAGCCGCAGAATAAGTCGATCGGGCTGCATGTCCGCAAACGAGGCTTAAGCGCCTTTTTTTCTGCTGCGTTCAAACTGGTAGGACATACTCCATGACAGAAAAAATCGAACCGGCCGCAAAGGCCGCTCCGAAAACCTATATTCGCTCAGCCACTAAAGACGACGCTCCATTGATCCTGTCCTTCATTCGCGAATTGGCTGAATACGAAAAACTTGCTCATGAAGTTACAGCCAATGAAATCACACTGACTAAGCATTTGTTTGGCGCGCAACCCCGGGGCGAATGCCTGATTGCGGAGGTTGATGATCAGCCCGCCGGTTTTGCTTTATTTTTTCATAATTTTTCGACATTCCTCGGCAAACCCGGGCTTTATCTGGAAGATTTATATGTAAAGCCAGAATTCCGCAGCGCCGGCGTTGGCATATTATTACTGCGTGAATTGGCGAGAACTGCAATCGCGCGCGATTGCGGACGCATGGAGTGGTCGGTATTGGATTGGAATGAACCGGCTATTGCCTTTTACAATAAGATTGGCGCGCAATCGATGTCTGATTGGACACCACAACGTCTTGATCGGACCGGAATTGAAAGACTGGCAGAAGAAAACTAGCTGCCGAGTATTTCCAGCCCCATTTTCTTTCCCGCTTTCTGCAGGTCTTTATCCAGAGTAGCCAGCGGTAATTTCCGGCGCGATGCAAGCTCGAGATAAGTGGCATCATAAATCGTCAGGCGATGCCGGTTGGCCAATTTGATCGTATCTGTCCAAATACGATCGTTCGTTTCTACATCAATCTCCATAGGCAGTAGATTGAGGAATTTCGTCTGCTGTTCGCCCTGCTCAACGGAAATGCGTTTGCGCCGCGCAGCCACGACCAGCCCATTAAGCACTTCTGCTGACCATATAAGCGGCACAACCAGGCCTTCTCCCGCCTGTATGCGGTCGAGCAAAAGTTCCGTCACGACGCTCTTTTCGTCCTGGAAACACCAACTTAAGGCCACGGAGCTATCGAGCACAAAACTCAAGGGCGCCCCTCATTGATTAAATCCTTAATCTTGAGACCACGCAATTTCATACCCTTTCTCGACCGACGCAGCCCTTCGACAGCTTTGCGCGCCTTTTCGTGATCGAACACAGGCGCTAATGGTCCGATCTTAGCGACAGGCCTGCCGTGCTTGGTAATGATAAACTCCTTGCCTTTCTCGGCTTCATCCAGCAAACGCGAGAGATGATTTTTGGCATCGAAGGCTCCGATTTCTTCCATTGGCATCCTCCTTCTAAAATTCTAGCTTAAGCTAGCTCAATCTAGATGTAATCTAGCTTAATCTAGATTGATCGACAAGGAAAAAAGCGTAAACAAACAATTAACATTGTGAATTTTCAATTAAAGAAGCCGCGCGGACTCTTTCAAAACTTTCAAAGCCCGCCCTGTTCCCTGCATTACATGAAACAGGTCCGGGATTTGCTTCGGCTTGCGCACCAGGCTCCATAAAGCACGGCCGGCAAGAATACGGCCATCTTCTCCGATAGCTTCCATAACAACCGGCGGCACATCCATATCGGCATTGTCGCAAACAACGCGAATGACGCCGAACGGAACTTGCGCCTCCGCCGCAATCTGGGCGACACATTGGCTTTCCATATCCACAATCAGGCAGCGTGATTTTTCATAAAGCGCCTTTTTCTCCCGGCCCGTGGCAACAATCGTTTCAGACCCCCACACACCTCCGCAATGGGCGTGCGGAAATTTTTGCATCAGTTCGCCGATCCATCCGCTGTCGCACGCACTGGAATTATCCATCGACATAACCTGGGAACCGATGATCATCGAACCGATCGGCAAGCCCGGCTCCAATCCTCCTGCGATACCAAAACTCAGAAGTTTCGTAGCGCCGTTTTTTACCAACTCGCGCGCCAGCCAACGGGCTTTTTGCGGCCGCGCACCGGCGCAGGCTACTTTGGCGTTTTCAATCTGGTTTGCAATGGCCGCTTCCGAACCAATGCCACATAGAATTCCAAGCATTACATCCCCAGTCCAGTTTGCTGATCGTTGCGGGTTTTAAGATTGCGATAGCGCGCCAAAGCCCATAACGGAAAGAAAGCTTTATAGCCATGATAGCGCAAATAGAACACACGCGGGAAACCGACGGCCGTATATAGCTTCTCGTCCCACAAACCGTCTTTATTCTGGCTACCCGTCAAATAACGAATGCCATTGATCACGGCAGCATGATTGACCTCGCCAGCCGCCATAAGGCCAAGCAAAGCCCAGGCGGTCTGCGAAGGTGTGCTGGCCTTGCCCTCGCCGCGGGGCTGATCTGGCCAATAGCTCGTGCCATCTTCGCCCCAGCCGCCGTCCGGACGCTGTTTGGAAACCAGCCATTGCACCGCGCGGCGCATAACCGGCGAAGATGAATCCACGCCAGCGGCTTTCAACGCAATCAGCGCCGACCAGGTACCATAAATATAATTGGTGCCCCAACGGCCAAACCAGCAGCCGTCCTCTTCCTGCTCGCGGATCAGATAATCGACAGCATTCTTGACGATTTTACTGTTCTTATTTTTCTCATCTATCTGCGCAAGCAAACCGATGCAGCGCGCGCTGACGTCCGATGTCGGCGGATCGAGCAAAGCGCCATGATCGGCAAACGGAATGTGATTGAGATAATAATAAGAGTTGTCGGCATCGAATGCGCCCCAACCGCCATTCTTGCTCTGCATGCCTTTAACCCATTCTGCTGCACGGCTGATCGAATTCTCAAAACGGTCAGCGCTGAAACGATGCAAGAGCATGCCAACAACGGCCGTGTCATCAACATCGGGATAATGCGCATTCGCATATTGAAAGGCCCAACCGCCCGGCCGCACATCCGGCCGCCATTCGGCCCAATCGCCTTTCGCATTGAGAATTTGTTCTTTAGCCAGCCAATCACAGGCCTTGCCGATTGCCTCGCGCGGCGCCCCGGCTTCCATTAATGCATGACCGGCCAATCCTGTATCCCACACCGGCGACAGGCACGGCTGGCAGTAAGCCCGCTGCGATTGATCCATGACCAGTTTATCGACCGAACGGCGCGCTATAGCGGCATCGGGATGGTCGCGCGAAAAGCCAAGCGCTTCATACATCATCACCGTATTAGCCATCGCCGGATAAATCGCACCGAGCCCGTTTTCACCATTCAAGCGTTCCTTAACCCAGTCTACAGCCTTCTCAATGGCACGGCGGCGTGGGCCACGCGGCATGACCGGCTCGAGCAGCCGCAATACCGCATCTACCGCGCGGAAGACAGGGTTCAAAAATGAGTTGGTCTGATTGCTATGCCAATTGCCCACCCTCTCCGGCGGCATGACGAATAGCTCATCGATATGGATGCCTCGCGGATTGCGTGCTATCGGCTTTTTCGCCATCAGCACCAGCATCGGCACGATCACCGTGCGCGACCAATAAGAAATTTTGCTGAGATGAAACGGAAACCCGCGTGGCAGCAGCATGATCTCAACCGGCATCACCGGTACTGCATGCCACGGCACCACGCCAAACAAGGCCATTTGGAAACGGGTGAACACATTACTTTTCTCGGCGCCGCCATATGCAAGAATGGCTTCGCGAGCGCGCTTCATGTGCGGTATGTTGATATCGTCGCCAACGCATTTCAGAGCGAAATAGGCCTTAACGCTGGCGCTAATGTTGAAATCGCCGCGAGGGAACAATGGCCAGCCGCCATGCGCTTCCTGAATTTCGCGCAGGTAATTGGCCATCCGTTCATGCAGAGGCTGGTTGATCGTATCGAGGAAATGATCGAGCAGAATATATTCGGCTGGAATGGTAGCATCGGCTTCCAACTCGAAAGAAAAATGGCCGTCATCATGCTGCAGACGCAAAAGCGCATCGGTGGCCTGCCCCACCGCGCGATCAAGCGCTTCGGGGGCCCATCCATCCTGTTGAACCGTGCTATAAGCCAAATTCTGCATTGCTGTGATTTAGCGCATTTTCAAAGGAAAGGTAAGCCGGAAAGGCTCACGATTTTATGGCATCGAACCGGTAAAATTTCATCCCTTGCTCTAAGGCCGCAAGGCGGCGAACCCATAATTCGACCTCGCTTAAAATACCTTTTTTGGTTTCGGCATCGGGCGCAGCCGAATTTGCCAGCGATGTGGCGAATTTTTTCAGACCCAATGCAATCTCATGCTTGTAAAATCCTGTTTGGTCTTCGCTAATTTTCATTTCATATCCAACCTTAGTCCAGGCATCGACCATCTGCGTCAAAGTTAAAGGATTGGCATCTTTTTCATGCGCCATCCAGGCCACGATGCCCGGTTTCTCGCGATCTTCGGGATTAACGATGTAATCGGTAAATACGACATGGCCCTGGATTTTCGTTCCTGCGCTAATGCTATAAAAGAATTTGTCTTTATCGGGAACCCTGTAAAACAATTCACGCACGATAACCATATGATAAATGGCCGGCATCGAAAGCGCCGCGGGATCGTACATCTCTATAGGGGCAGTTTTACCTTTCCCGGCTTTGACCGATAAATCCATGCCACGCATGGCGATGGCCCCATCAGTCTCGTATCCTTTCAATTGACCGACCTGGCTGACAATCTTACGCATCGTACCGCCAAGGCCGGCCGTGAGATCGAGCACGTTCTTATCCCTCGCGAGGCCAACCGGCTTTACCATCATGTCGAGCAGCGTATCGGCGGCCGGCAATATCCTCTCTTCACCCCACATTCTTTCGGCCACCCCACCCGGTAAAGCATGCCATTGGGCTTTCAGGGCGGGAGCTTGAACAGGATTTTGAACCGGCGTTGACGCAGCCTGGGGCATCCCATTCGCCGGAACCGGTTTTAGAATATTGGGAATTTTGAGAACGCGGCCAAGGAGCTTGATCTCGATAGATGAATATTCACAATCGGGATCTTTCCAGAAATCCTCGGCAATACCGACGGCCTGCCGCAGCATGCGTGGCATCAATCCATTCCCGGCAGAATGTTTTGCAATGAGAGTTTGAAGAGGTTTAGACATGAAGAAAGGCAGGAAACGGACGATTCGTTAACCATAACACAGCATATTACCGAGAAATGGAATAGCGTTCGACGAACACAGTTTTACTCATTGAATTTGAGCTATAATCACGCGCATGAAGACAAAATCATCCCCCAAATCCGGCTTTATCACGCTTGAAGCCGCAGTCACCGGCGAGTTGGACCGCCAACGGCTTGATAAATCCCTGGCGATATTGCTGGCCAATCAGACCCCGCCGCTTTCGCGCATGCGCTTGCAAGCGCTTATAAAAGAAGGATTGGTCACCCATGACGGCAAGCCGGTTAGGGATACAAAACGAAAGATCAAAATCGGTGAAACCTATTCGGTCAATATACCACCGACGGAACCAGCCGAACCTGTCGCCCAAAAAATTCCACTCAAGATTGTCTATGAAGACGATGATCTGCTCGTCATCGATAAGGCGGTGGGCATGGTCGTGCATCCGGCGCCGGGTAATCGCGACCGCACCATGGTCAATGCCCTCCTCGCTCATTGCGGCAAGAGCCTCAGCGGTATCGGCGGCATTGCCCGGCCCGGCATCGTGCATCGCCTCGATAAAAATACCAGCGGCCTGATCGTTGTCGCGAAAAACGATCTGGCGCATCAGGCTCTTTCAAAACAATTCAGCGATCGCACATTGTCGCGCATCTATCACGCATTGATATGGGGCGTTCCAGTTTTGTTGGCAGGCGAAATCGATGCGCCCATCGCCCGGCATCCTCGCGACCGCAAAAAAATGGCCGTGCTTTCGAAAGGCAAACCAGCGCTAACTAAATTCAGAGTTCTGGAAACGTTCGAACATGCCAGCTTGATCGAGTGCAAACTTGCTACCGGACGCACGCATCAGATCCGTGTTCACCTGTCTTATTTGAAGCACCCGGTAATCGGCGATCCGGTTTATGGAAAGAAAAAATCACCGACTAAAGATAAAATGCTGACGACGTTATACGCATTTCCACGTCAGGCGTTGCACGCTATCGACTTGCGTTTTAAACACCCGCGCACCGGTAAATCGATGCGATTTAAGTCGGAATTACCGAAGGATATGAAGCAATTACTACGGTACCTAGAGGGCAGTTAGAGCCCAAATATTCAGATATGCAGGTTAAAAGTCCACATTCCCGCCATATTCGAGTCCTGATATAGTGGTCCCATGAGCGCCCCCATTCGCAATCTTCCAGCCCTTAAGGGCGGTGACGGAAATTTAGCCCTCTATCTGCGCGAGATCAGGAAATTTCCTCTCCTCGATAAGGATGAGGAATACATGCTCGCTAAATCGTGGAAAGAACACGGCGATCTCGAAGCCGCGCATAAACTTGTCACAAGCCATTTGCGCCTCGTCGCCAAAATCGCGATGGGTTACCGAGGCTATGGCTTGCCGCTGGCAGACCTCATTGCCGAAGGCAATGTCGGCATGATGCAAGCAGTCAAAAAATTCGATCCTGAGCGCGGCTTTCGCCTGGCAACTTATGCGATGTGGTGGATCCGCGCCGCCATGCAGGAATATATCCTGCATTCGTGGTCGCTGGTAAAAATCGGTACGACTGCCGCGCAGAAAAAGTTATTCTTCAATCTGCGCCGCATTAAGGGCGAAATGAAAGCGATCGACGACGGCGATCTATCGATTGAGCAGGTCCAGACTATCGCCGACCGTCTCGATGTATCGGAAGAGGAAGTCGTCAACATGAACCGGCGCATGCTGGGCGGTGGCGATCAATCGCTCAACTCGCCGGTCAATCGCGACGGAGAGGGTGACAGCGAATGGCAAGATTGGCTGGCCGATCCCGGCGAAAGTCAGGAAACGCGGATTGGTGCTGCCGAAGAAATGGGCGGACGTCACAGGCTTCTGGCGGATGCCATGCAGGGGCTTAATCAGCGCGAGCGCGAAATCATTACGGCACGCCGGTTGAGGGATAATCCGGCAACGCTGGAAGATCTTTCGCAAAAATTCGGCGTGAGCCGCGAACGCATCCGCCAGATCGAAGTGCGGGCATTCGAAAAGCTGCAGAAAAACATCAAGATCGCGGCTGAAAAAGAAGGGCTGATCGCTATCGGCTAGCGGATTAGCTCGTTCTAAATTCTAAGCGACCAGGCTTAGATTTTGACCGAGACCGAATTGCTGAAGCAGCGAACTGGCTATCTGACCCACTGTCCCCGGCGAGAACCCGATCCCGCATGATTAGACAGGTGCGTTGATTGCGCAGCAGAAACTGACGCGCTTATTCTCCACGCGCCACTTTCTCCATCGATTTGGCGGTAGCCACATCGGGCCCCCAAGTGGTTTTAAGCCGTTCCAGGTTTTGCTTTAAAAGCTCGATGCGGGTTTCCGCGCGCGCTACGGTCATGGAAGCAATGGCTTGAGGAACTGAAAACAGGATAAGCCAGCCTATTGCAGCAGCACCGCACATAACAACCCAAGTCTCTGACTGGCTGAGAATGAGCATCGCATTTTCCATGGTCTGCCCCTTCTGCCATAGCTCGATCAGAAACGGCACAATACCAGCCGCATTCATGACGCCAACGGTTACCACAGAAGATCCTTTACGATCATCGCCGAAAAACAGCTCGATTAAAGTGGGAGCCATCCCGATCAACAGCAGAAGGCTTGGCAGAATAAACCAAACCGATGCGCCGAAAATGGTCATCAAAACAACAAAGCCTGCTTTGCCGCCTTTTTTCTTCGGCGCATCGCCTTTTTTTGCTTCCGGCGCAGCCGCGGCTTCTTTTTTCTCTTCAGCCATTCAACACCTCTACCAGCTGGCCCAAATCACACGGACAATGGCAAACAAAACCGCCATTAAGGCAACCAGGCTGCTGATCGATGCCGCCGCCGGCGTGCCAAAATCGCGAACCAGCCCTTCTCGATTGGCCATTCTCCCTTCCAATGTATTAATCTCTTTAAGGATACTGAAATAAAGCAACCGAGCGGCGATAAATTCCTGCTCGTCACGTTCAAGACGGCGCGGACTGTCGACGATCTGCTGCAGCGCGCCTAAATTACCCCGTTCGGCCACGTCTTTAACCTGCTTCTGCAGATTTTCGCGCACCATCTTGCCGAAATAACGCCGCACCGAGGATTCCAGAAGCGGCAATAGCCACTGCGCAATGCCGGGTAAACTTTCCGGTCCGTGCCGGTTTTGCATATCCACATACAAATTCAACATTGCCAGGCCGCGACGCGGGGAGCTTTCGGGCGCGCCCATGGATTCCATCAGCAATTCGCTCCTGCGATCACGCACCACCAGAAAGGCTGCGATATGACGATCCATAGGGTCACGCGGGCGGCTGGACGAAGTCGATACGCGCTCAAGCGCCGGCAATATTGCGCGCGGCGATGTGACATGGTGACCGCGCAACATCGGGCTCAGGCAAGGTATTGCCGGATTTAATTCATAGACGGCGCGCTCGACGCCATTGCCATAGGTAGTTTTTTCAAGAATGCTCGCCAGCCGTTCGAATTGCTGCGCGATCGGCACCAGTTCGGTCTTCATGGCCTTTTGCATATCGACCCAAAAGGTCACAAGCTGGCCATTAATGATCTCGAGCAGATTTTGAATATTGCTGCCGGTGACAATACCTTCCGCTAACATGGCCGCTATACCGCCAGCCATGATCGATAAACCGCGATAGCGTATCGGCGCAGCGGGATCGAGTGCTATGCATACGCGTGCTACCAGATTATCTTCGTAATTGGCCGTTTTGGTTCCGTCTTTGATACTGCTGATAGCATCGGCAATATCATCAGCTTTGCTATCGTCGCCAAGCGAACGACGAAGCCATTTATCCAATGCGCCGCCCTGGATCATACGGGCCGCTTCCGGTACATGCGCGGCAAAGGCATTCGCTAATGGACGCACCTGCCAAAATTCGCGGCCGGAAAAATCGAGATGACGGGTCGCGCGCCGTTCGACGTCGGAACTTTTCGGTGTCAGGCGACGTCCGCCCAGCCACTGCTCCATATCCGAAGCTGTCCAGCGCTGACGGGAATCGTCGGTTAAAAGACCTCGTAGAAGTTCGCTATGAGTTGGCGAAAGACGATGATGGCCGATGATGGCATTGAAACTTCCTCGCTCCATTTTCAGTTGCAAGACCGCACGATCATCCATTCCGCGGAAAGGATTTTGTCCCAGTATCAGCAACGCGACCATGACGCCAAAAGCGTAGCAATCGTCAGCGTGATGGCCAGGGCCACGACCGGACGGCATAGCCATGGCGCGTTCGATAGTTTCAAACAACGCTGGCTGCCCCACGCCCGGCGGAGTTGTGACGCATTCGCCTAATTGCGGTGGTGCTGCACTGTTGGCACGCCAAAAAACATTCGTCGATCGAATGGCGCCATGAACGATACCGGTGCGCATGAACTCCGCCAGCGCACCGACCATTGGGGCAACGAAAAAGCGATTGATGACGTCTTCACTCAAAGGCGCATGAGCTTCATCGAGCGTACGCATAAAGCGCTGCGCCATAGGCCGTTGAAAAACCAAGGCTCCATAACGCTGGCCATCGGGCCACGACACCGCACCACTTTCCATCAACCGCAATACGGATGGATGATCGATGATGCGCAAGCTGTTGATGATATCGAACCGCGCGGGCAGAGCGCCGGTACATATGTAGGCCACGAGATCGGAATTCGCGTCGTCTTTAAAACGCGCGGCGAAAGCAGCGGCGCCCTCATTATTGAAGTCAGGCAGCGGCGATGCCGGATAAATCTCGACATGCGTTCCGAGCAGCACGCTGCTGCCGGTAACAGCCGGTTTTTCTTTAGTGAGAACTGGTTTTGGCAAAGCCATGTCGAACAGGATCAAAACGGAATAAGTGCAGGAGCGATAAGGTTAGAACGCCAAGATTAATACTTGATTGACCGCCCGCTTCATTTCTTTCCAAATCTTAACGTTTATCCCTTTATTTGCGCTTCAGTCTTATATCCCTGGGCAAAAAGAAGCCCTGTTAAATCGGCATAATTAATCTGGTTGGGCACCATTTCGCGGACTTTGGGCTTGGCGTGATAAGCGATGCCAAGGCCGCCGCCCGCGTGGCAAGCCTGCAGCATAGGCACATCGTTGGCTCCGTCGCCAACGCAGATACTATCGTCGATCGACAAATTCAGCTCAGCGCAAGCTTGCTCCAGCAAAATCTTTTTCATGTTGCGATCGAGAATAGGTTCGCGCGCTTCGCCGGTAAGAACTTCATCTTTTATGAGTAATTCATTAGCGCGATAACAATCGAATCTAAGCCTTACCGCAACAGAAGCGGCAAAAAATGAAAAACCTCCTGTCACCAGCCAGCATGTTGCGTTGTTGGCTTTCATCGTCGCGACCAGAGCAGCGGCACCCGGCATATCGGTAATACTGCGCGCGGCTTTTTCCAAAATGGAAACCGGCTGGTCTTTGAACAAAGCAACCCGTTCACGCAACGAAGCTATGAAATCGATTTCGCCATTCATCGATCGGCGCGTGATCCCGGCAACCTTGTCGCGCGCGCCGATTTCCCCGGCAAGCTCATCAAGCAGTTCCTGCTCGATTATGGTGGATTCCATATCGGCGGCCAGCAACTTCTTCCGGCGCTTGGCCGCCGGTTGAACGATCACATCGATCGCTGCATTGGCCAGAATATTCCGCACGACGGCAAGCAGCTGGCCGGGATTATCGTGCGATACGAAAATATCGGCAGCCCTGCTCTCGGCCAGCCAATCACTGCGCGCGCCTGCGCCGATTTCGTGTTTTATTTTTTGTAGCAATTCAGGCGACAGACTTGTTTCAGGCCCGGCTATGAGCGTGGCGACAAGTTCGGTCGATGCCATTACTCGGCCACAGCTTCTTCCGGTTCGTCCTTAACCCAGGCGGCGAAATCATCCTCGCCTTCAGCAGGTCCTGCATCGGCGTCATCATTTTCACGCGAAAGACTGGCAAGCACCGGCCGCGTATCGAGCAATCCCGCAGCCTTCAAATCATCGAGCCCCGGCAGGTCTTCCAGTGCGTTAATATTAAAATGGCTCAAAAATTCCGGCGTTGTGTGCCAGTTGAGCGGCCGCCCCGGCACTTCGCGTCTCTTGCCGGGCCGGATCCAACCGAGCTCCAAAAGAATATCGAGAGTACCGCGGCTTGTTTCAACGCCACGGATACTTTCTATCTCTGCGCGCGTGACCGGCTGATGATAAGCGACGATTGCCAGAACTTCGGCGGCGGCGCGCGGCAATTTCCGGCGTGGTTGCCGGGTAATCTTCATCGAACTGGCGAGATCCGGCGCCGTGCGGAAACTCCATAAACCAGAAGTCTCAACTAGATTGACCCCGTGCTGGGCATAATGCTGCTGCAATTCTTGCAGCAAAGATCCAACATCGGCATCCTTGCCGAGCTGCTGCTGGAGCATGTCGATTGATAAAGGCTCGGCGCTGGCAAAAAGGATCGCTTCCATAAGACGCAGCGCCCCCTGGTTATCGGGAGCTTGATTATCTGGTGCAGTATCGTTCATGCCTCACCTGAAGTGTCGTTCGGAAAAGCCTCACGGCCGCGCAAATAAATCGGCGCAAAGCAGCCATCTTGCCGCAATTCAAGTTCGCCAACTTTGACCAGTTCCAAAGTCGCGGCGAAGGTAGATGCTATCGCCGAACGGCGCTCCAGCCCCTCGCCCATAAGTTCCGGCAGGAAGGCCACAAGCGCATTCCACGACGGCATTATGCCCATTAATTTGCGAAGCCGGTCGATGCTTTCCTCGAGGCTATAAAGCCGCGTCGGTTTGATATTATAAGATTCCGGTTTGTGGCGGCGCTGCGGCGCGGCAAGCGCGGCCAGAAGATCATACAGAGGCAGGTAGTAAATCGGCTTTTCCTCGACTTCCATTCCTTCCGGCTGACCACGCAGAAAGACATCGAAACCAAGCTGCGGCAATTCCTGAATTTGCTTGGCCGCTTTTTGCATGGCCTCGAGCCGCTGCAGCTGGAACTTGAGAGCCTCGGCCATTTCCGAAGCATCGGGTTCGTTCTCTTCCGGCTCCGGCAACAACAGGCGCGATTTCAAAAAGGCCAGCCACGCGGCCATAACCAGATAATCGGCCGCAATCTCCAGCCGTAATTTGCGCGCGGTCGAAATATAAACGAGATACTGTTCGGCCAGTGCGAGGATCGAAATCTTGGCAAGATCGACCTTCTGATCGCGTGCCAGGTTAAGCAGCAAATCGATAGGCCCCTCAAACCCATCCAGAGCGATCACAAGATCGACAGGGTGGGAAATTGCCGGTTCGGTGGTGGGTATTACGTCATCCATGCCAAAACGCTCAAATTCGGATATTGGTACCGTCAAACGCCCGTTCTAAAGGCGAATCAGGGCAAAAAGCCCGCAAAATCGCGGCATTTCGAATCGTAGCATCCTATCTAAAGAAACGGCTTTAACCAACTGATTAAATTCAAAAATCGGCGGCTTTTCGATAAAAAGGCCTACGAAATATTGGCTAAACGGTTGCCTTGCTCTCGAAAGCCATGCCGCCCAATAGAATATCGAGCCGCGAGCTGTCAGCGGCGGCGTCGAACGGAACCTGTTCCTTTAACATGCTCTTGGCATGTTCCCATCGCGCCCAGCTCTGGTCTCTTATTGGGTCCATAGCATTGGCGACATCCTGCATTTCTTCGATCTTGCCGTTACAATGAAGAACGATATCCGCACCGGCGACAAGCGAACGGCGGGCAAGCTCGCCTGGACGGCCATGCAAGGCTTTCATCACGATATCATCCGACAACAGCAATCCATCGAAGCCGATCACATTGCGAATGATGTTTTCATTAACCTTGGAAGATAAGGAGGCAGGCATGTCGGGATCGAGTGCGGTATAAACCGAATGCGAATTCATCGCGATCGGCAGATCTTTCAGCAATCCGAATGGCACGAAATCTTCGCTTTCAAGCTCTACCCGCGAAGCCTCGATCACCGGCGCAACCAGATGCGGATCGACGTTCAAGCGGCCATGACCAGGAATATGTTTGATGACCGGCAGCACACCGTTGGCAAGAAATGTCTCGGCTAAAGCTCTGGCCAGCGCGGCGACAACCGCCGGCTTGCGGCTTAAGGAACGATCGCCAATCGCATTTGAAGCTCCGGCAATAAAGAGATCAACCACCGGCGCGCAATTGACCAGAATGCCGAGCGTAGCCAATTCGTTGGCCACCAGCCGCCCATAGAGCTGAATGGCCTCGGTGCCCCAGTCGGGGTCTTTTTCATAAATTGCACCGAACAAACGTGCCGGCGGATATTTTTGCCATTCCGGCGGCTGCAAACGCGATACGCGGCCGCCTTCCTGATCTATGAAGATCGGCACATCGGGCCGGCCGACAGCATGACGCAATTCCTTAAGCAGCCAGCGCATTTGGTCGCGGGTTTGGCAATTGCGCTGAAAAAGAATGAAGCCGAACGGATTGGCCTGGCCAAAAAATTTACGTTCGGCCGAAGTCAGAGAAATGCCCGCGCAGCCGAACACAACCGGCATCGGCTTTTTGGCGGGATGAGTTTTTCTTTCGGTATTAGGAGAAACTGTGCCGACTTCAGGGTTTGACAAGGATGCACCCGGCTTTGAGATTTTTGATTGCTTCGCAAATTTCGCGCGCTTCGGTATCGGTCATCGGATTGCTTTGCAAACGCCAGTAAATACCGCGCGCTCCAAGATCGGCCTTGATCAAATGCAATTTCGCATTGCCCAGTTGGCCGGCATATTTTTTCTGCACATGCGCCATTTGCTGATCGGCGGTTTCTTTATCGGGGAACGAGGCTAGCTGGATGCGGAATCCGCCTTTGCCGGATGACGGTTTGGAAACGGATGCAATTACGGGCTCGCTGGCATGCGTTACCGGTGGAGAAGTATCGGCAACATGAGACGGATCGATATTGGTGACCGCATGCGGCTGCACTGCCGGCGTCTCCCCAACAGTTTTTAATGGCGCTGCGGGAATAGGAGGAAAATCGGATTTTTTCTTTTCCACAGCAGCCGCTGGCGCTGCTGCTGGAGCGGGAGCAATTGTATTCGACGGCACGGGTGTTTCCGGCACAGGTTGCTTCGTAACGACCTGGGCCGCCGGAGGTTTCGGCGACACTGTCGTCGTTATTGGTTGAACAGGCGGTGCTTCCAAGCTTTCGATCGAAGGCGGATCTGTGGATTCTACCGGGGCCGGTGCAGGCGGCTTGGCATTGGCGGCTTGCGGCATTTCAGGCGGAGGCATGAGATGCTCAACTACAGGTTTATTGCCGCTGTTATCGATCTGCTGATAGGCCAGCACATCCTGATTGGGAATATCGATGCCGCCGGGTTGCTCCGGCTTTTGCTTGAGAGGAAGCTCGGCCTTGATCGTCGGGATTTCGCTGGGCCCGCGTTTCCATTTCACGATGCAATAAACACCCCCACCTATCAGGCTTGCCATAACCAAACAGGTAATAATGCGCCGCGCCCGGTAAGACGGCGCGCGCGCAAAATCTGATCGAACGGGACGTTCGGGAAAAAGTTCAGGCGACTGATCTGTCACTGCGCAGTTCCTCGAGGGGTTCGCAGCCCATGACCTTGAGTCCGCTCGCGATCACGGTCTGCACAGACTTAATAAGAACCAGCCGCGCGTGGGTCAAATTTTTGTCGGAAGAAACGATAAAACGCAGTGTCGCATCGTCATTACCTTTATTCCAGACCCCGTGAAAGACGGCCGCCAAGTCCATGAGATAGAAAGCGATTCGGTGGGGCTCCTGCGCCAAGGCGGCTGCTTCCACCGCCCGCGGCCAATTGGCCAGAGCACGGATCAGCCCTAATTCTTCGGCCGACTTCACGGCTTTTGCATCGGCTTGAGCCAAAGATTCGGGCGACAATTCAGCCGGCGAGAACATCTCGGCGGCATGCCGCATGATCGAACTGCACCGCGCATGCGCATATTGAACATAGAAAACCGGATTGTCGCGTGTTTGCTCCACAACCTTGGCGAAATCGAAATCGAGCGGCGATTTAGGATCGCGCGTGAGCATGAAAAAGCGGACGGCCCCTACTCCTACCTGCTCCACCATTTCGCGCAAAGTAACGAGATTGCCGGATCGTTTAGACAGCTTCACCGGTTCGCCATTTTTAAAAACTTTGACGATGTTATTGTAAATAACATTGAGCCGCGCCTTCCCATCGCTGAAAGCTTCAACCGGTGGGCGCATGCGCTCCAGATAACCGCCATGGTCGGTGCCGAGCATATTGATCATCAAGGTAAAGCCGCGTTTGATTTTGTCATAATGATAGGCAATGTCCGGCATCAGGTAAGTCCAGCTGCCGTCGCGCTTTTTCAACGGGCGGTCGGTGCTGTCGCCGAATTTGCTCGAGCGAAACAGCACCAGCGGCACCGGCTCCCAATCTTCCATTACCTTGCCCTTCGGCGGCGGTAATGTGCCGGTGTAAATCAGGTCTTTGTCTTGTAGAATTTTGAATGCGGTATCGAGCGTGCCATTTTCGACAATCTCGCGCTCGTTACTAAACACATCATGATGAATGCCGATCAGATCGAGATCTTCTCTGATCATCTTCATCATATAATCGACCGCGAAATCGCGCATCGGCTTGAGCCATTCGGATTCCGGCTTGCGTTGCCATTTTTTGCCGTCACGCTGCACCAGCGCTGCGCCGACATCCTTCAGATATTCGCCGGGATAAAGACCTTCCGGAATTTCACCGATCGCCTCGCCCAGCGCCTCGCGGTAACGCAGATGCGCGGTACAGGCAAGAACATCGACCTGCGCACCCGCATCGTTGAAATAATATTCACGCGTTACGGCATAACCGGCTTTCATCAGCAAATTAGACAATGAATCGCCGATCACGGCACCGCGCACGTGCCCGGCATGCATCGGACCGGTGGGATTGGCCGACACATATTCGACATTCACTTTTTCGTTTTTACCGAGACCGCTATCGCCATAGCGCAAGCCCGCATTCAGGATTTCTTTCAATTCATTATGCCAAACGTCATTCTTCAGACGCAGATTAATGAAGCCAGGCCCGGCGATTTCAACCGATGCAATTACCGGATGATTTTCCAATTTTGGCTTCAGCAGCTCAGCAATCGCGCGCGGCGGTTTGCCCGCAGCTTTCGTCAGCATCATCGCGACATTGGTTGCCATATCGCCATGCGCAGCTTCGCGCGGCGGTTCGACCACAAAATTAGGCAACGGATGCGGCAATGTCAGATCGCCGGCTTTTTGAAGTTCTTCAATGGCAGCGGTGATAACGGCATGAATGGCTTGAAAAACAGTCATTAAACCGTCGTCTCCGGCGAAAATAATTTTCCATGCTCTTGCGCGGCAAAACGGTCCGTCATACCGGCAATATAATCGGCGATCAGCCGCGCCTTGAAACGTTCATCGCCAGGATGCGCGCGCAAAATCTCGTACCACGAGTTAGGCATGCAACTGGGTTGTTCCATGAAAAACAAAAACAGATCTTTCACGATCTTTCGCGCCTTGGCGCAAATACGATTGACCTTGCTGTGCCGGTACATGCGCGCATGCAAAAATTCGCGCAGCACCTTGATGTTTTCGAACATAGCGAAGCTGAAGCTCACGGTAGCTTGCGGCGCATTCCGAATATCGGCGGCCGACAGCGGCTGTAACTTCTGCAGATTGGCATAGGTCGTTTCCAGCAAATCGGTGACCATAAGGCCGATTACCTGCCGGACGGTTTCCTGCATCACCCGGTCTTGCGGCGCCTGCGCATGCCGCATGCGAATATCGGCCAGCGTCGGGCCGAACAACGGCAATTCCTTGAGATCGTCGATACGGAAGAAACCGGCGCGATGGCCGTCATCGATATCGTGCGTGTTATAAGCAATATCGTCGGCCAATGCCGCCACTTGCGCCTCGGGCCCGGCGAAAGTCGTCAGCTCCATATCCCATTTCGCGCAGAATTCATGAATAGTCGGCGGCAGATTATCGCCTATCGGCCCGTTGTGCTTGATGATGCCTTCCAGCGTTTCCCAAGTCAGATTGAGCCCATCGAAAGCTATGTAGCGGCGTTCGAGCTGCGTCAGAATACGAAATGTTTGTTCATTATGATCGAAGCCGCCGAAAGGTTTCATCACCTCGTCAAGCCCCTCCTCGCCCGCATGACCAAAACAGGTGTGGCCAAGATCGTGAGCAAGCGCGAGCGCTTCGGTCAGATCTTCATCTAATCCCAACGCGCGAGTAATCGAGCGGGCGATTTGAGCAACCTCCAATGAATGCGTGAGGCGCGTGCGGTAATAATCGCCTTCGCTTTCGATGAAGACTTGCGTCTTGTTGCGCAATTTGCGGAAGGCGCCTGAATGAATGATACGGTCGCGGTCGCGTTGAAATTCGCTGCGCGTGGCCGGCGGCGATTCCTTAACCAAACGGCCGCGGGATTCCGCCGCTTTTGTGGCATAGGGCGCAAGGCGTACAGGTTGATCTTGAAATGTCGTTTCCATAGGGCCACATTAACACTTGTGCCATTCCGGCGGAAGCCGGAATTCATTGAAAGAACAATGTAATGACAAGCGAAACGAACACACAAACCCTGCGCCTCAGCGAAGCTGCCGCACGGCGTATTAACAAGGTTATAGCGGATGAAAAAAATCCGGCCCTTATGGTGCGGCTCGAAGTCGCTGGCGGCGGATGCTCGGGCTATCAGTACAAAATCGACTTCGACACCAAATACGATGCCGCCGAAGACGTGATTATCGAGCGCGACGGGGCAAAGCTGGTGGTCGACAAAACCTCGCTTGACCTGCTTAAGGGCAGCGAGGTCGATTTTGGCGAGAATTTGATGGAAGCGGGCTTCAAAGTGAACAATCCAAATGCAGCATCTTCCTGCGGCTGCGGAAGTTCGTTTTCAACAAAAAGTTCTGCCTAGTTGGTCTTTTCTTCGTACATCTCATCCAGCTTCTTATACGAATGAAACAAATTGTAATTAACCTCAACCGCGCCATCCGGGCGGCGGCTGAGAATATCCTCGAACCGGGCGGTACAGATGATTTCGTCGGCAAGGTAGGAATGGTGCGCATGAATGGTTTGCGAAAGCGTTTCGTCGTGGCCGCTCAGCGATATAATCAACTCATCTTCCTGCTCGGTCAGTTTTTGCTGGGTAATACCGTGCAATGGGCTGTCTTCGTCGATTGAATGCATGAGCGTCCAGGTCAGCATCAAAAGCGGCACATGATCGCGCACCAGCTTGAGATTGACGAAGCGCCGCATGCGATAGCCTTCCCTGGTTGTACCGTCATGCAGCAGAACTATTTCGACTTTCACATCTACAATTCGGTTGGCGCGCTGATTGGCGACGCGGAGCATAAGATGCGGTTTGCCGTCGTAATCGGAAATTACCGCGACATCGCTGAACATCACGCGCGCGGTCGGCTTTGAAAACCGGGCAAAGGCAAGGCCGGTAAAGAAAGCAAAAAAGATAAAGCCCCACAAAGCTTCAATCGTCACCAGGATATTGGCAAGCGTGCTGATCGGCGCCAACCGGCCATAGCCGATAGTCGCCATAGTTTGCACGCTGAAATAGAACATATCGGCGAATGAATTCGGCCGCGCATTTTCGATGCCGTCGCGATGGATGTAATAAATTTCCCCGAAACCTATATTAGAAATGAAATAAACCGATGCGAGCAACGCAAAAAATCGCCACCACGACATAGACAATAATTCAACATACAAATCGCTGAACCAGAAATTCTGGCTGCCGATGCGCACCGTCTCGAACATATCGTTATTGCGCGGAATAAGACGCCGGCGTGTTGTCGGTTTTTTCGGCTTATGGTGAAAGTTCATGCGCGGTTTCCGTATCTCCCAACCAATGGATACAAGGTTGACATGAGTCACACAATATCCAACAGTCCGATCATGCGTATTGCAGCCTGGAATGTTAATTCAGTCAAAGCGCGGCTGCCGAATGTCCTGCATTGGCTGGAAAGCGCCAAGCCGGATGTCTTGCTGCTGCAGGAAATCAAATGCGAAACGCCTAACTTTCCGGGACTGGAATTTGAATCCACCGGCTATAAAGTTCATGCGCTTGGCCAAAAATCCTATAACGGCGTTGCCATCCTCAGCCGTCATTCTATTGAAGATGTTATGGAGCATCTGCCGGAAGCCGGTGACGATACGCAGGCCCGCTATATCGAGGCCACGATCAAGGGCATCCGCGTGGCCAGCATCTATCTACCGAACGGCAACCCCATCGATACCGAGAAATTTGGTTACAAGCTGGCATGGATGAAGCGCCTGCATCGTCATGCCGCGAAATTACTGCAGCAGGAAAAACCGGTGGTGCTGGGCGGCGATTTCAATATCATCCCGGAAGCCGTCGATGTTTATGAGCCCGAACGTTGGCAGAATGACGCGCTGTTTCATCCCAAATCGCGCGCGGCCTGGCGTGAGCTTACTCAACTGGGCTACACCGAGGCCTTCCGCGCCCTGCATCCCGATAAGAAACACGCCTATACATTCTGGGATTATCAGGCCGGCGCATGGCAGCGTGACCAAGGCCTTCGCATCGATCACTTCCTTCTGTCGCCGGAAGCGGCAGACCGCATGACTAACTGCTTTATCGACCGCACCCCACGCGGCCAGGAAAAAGCTTCCGATCACACGCCGGTGATTTTGGAATTCGCTGCTAGCTCCTAGGTGCTAGGTGCTAGGAAGCATCTATGTTTTTCCTAGAAGCTAGTAGCTAGTACCTAGCAGCTACTTATGCTTGATCTGCATAACGCCTAATAAAAATGCGGCAAAACCAAGCTGCAATCCGCCCACCAGACCAGTGACGGCGACAATCAGAATACGCATCATATCGCGGTAATCGAGCGCGCCGAAATTCTTGGCAGACCATATCTGCTCCGCCCATACGAAACCGGCCATTCCGATTACAACCAGCGCCAACGCCAGCAGCAACATACGTTCCACCGTTACTCCGGCAAAAATTTTCTCATAACGGCCTTGCGGCAAAATGCCATTTTTCAATGCATACACGCGGGCGATGAAGGCAAAGGTAATGCTTTGCACGCCGACCAAAATCGCCATCGCCGCCACCAGCAAGGTGTGCACATCAAGCCCTACGCCTTCGGCCACGATTACCGGCCCCGGCAACAACAAGGCGGACACAATCATGCCGATGACGATCATCGCAATGCCGGGATAAAGATAAAGCCAGCGGGGGCTGTAAAGCAGCAGAAAGCGCAAATGCCGCCACCCGTCGCGCCACGGATGCAAATGCGATTTACGATTGGCATCCATCGGCGACAGGGTCACCGGCACCTCGCTGATTTTAAAGCCATGCAACGCTGCGCGCACAATCATCTCGCTGGCATACTCCATGCCGGTGGTGACAAGATCGAGCCGCAAAATCGCCTCGCGGTTAAAGCCGCGCAACCCGCAATGAAAATCGCCAATCGGAATATGGAAAAATAATTTGCCCAAGGCGCTTAGAACCGGATTGCCAAGATAGCGGTTCAAAACCGGCATAGCGCCCTTCTCGATACCGCCTTTAAAGCGATTGCCCACGACCAGATCGTCGCCCGCGCGCAATCTTTCAAGCATCGGCATCAATGCGGAGAAATCATAACTGCCGTCTGAATCGCCCATGATGACGAAGCGCCCTTCGGCGGCGGCGATGCCACCGGCCAACGCAGCGCCATAGCCGCGCTCCGTCACCTCCACCACATGCACGCCGGCCTTGCGGCCAGTTTCTGTTGACCCATCCACGCTGCCGTTATCGGCAATGATGATCTCACCCTTAACATTATGCTGCGCAAAGAAATCCTTGGCCTTCTGCACGCAAGCCAGCAAAGTCCGCGCCTCATTGAGGCAAGGCATGACGATCGAAAGTTCAAGTGAGGAAGATCCTGGCATTTGTCCCTATCAATGCCCGCGTTTAACAACAACTTGATTGACCTTGTCGAGATCGATCTTTGTTTCTTCACGAATAGTATTGTCGAGCCTGGCTCCACGCAAATCGGCGCCAGTAAAATCGGCAAAACTGAGATCGGCATCCGAGAAGTCGGCATCGTTTAAAACCGCTTCCGTGAAATTGGCATAGCGCAGATTGGCGCGCGAAAAGCTTGTTTTCAGCAAACGCTTCTCATCGAACAAAAGCGGCTCCAGCCGGGCTTTGACGAATTTCGTTCCCACCAGATTGGCTTTCGAAAAATCGCTGCCGCGCAAATCGGCCATTTCGAAATTACAGCTGCGCATATCGCTGCCCTTGAATTGAGCGGCCTGCATATTGATTCGCGTCATGTCGAGCCCGTACCAAACTGATTTTTCGGCAACGATCATCGTCAGATCGGCACGCGCCAGCGAAGGAATGCCGCGAATGTCGAAACCGCTGAGATCCAGCTTCTTGCCGCCGACACTCTTGCTGCGCAGCCATTCGGCGTGCAGGCGCAGCAACTCTTCCAACGGCACCGGCAATTGATTGAGCGTCTTGCCGGCCGGCTTGTCGGTCAACGCACCCGTCATATCGACATTGACCAGATTGCCGAAATCCATCATCACGCCGGAAAGATTAGCACCGCGCAGATTGACGTTTTTTAATTCACAATTGCTGAAATCGGCGCCGGAAAGATTGGCTCCCGCCAGATTGGCGCCCGTCAGATTACTGCCGATGATCCGCGCCTTGGTCAGATTGGCGTCTTCGAAATTGGAATTGGTGGCGACCGCCCCGGATAATTTGACCGAGCCCATATTCGTGCCGCGCAAATCCACGCCGCCGACGCCATTAGCCCAGGCTTCTTTCTCGGCGGCAAAGCTCAATCCCTTTTCCGGATCGTAAGTGGCATAAGACCCTTCGCGCATATCCGCGCTGGTGAGGTCCGCCCCTACCATAACGGCCCCATTGAGCGTGGCGCCGCGAAAATCGGCCTTGATCAGGCTGGCATCGCGAAAATTGCTTTTCCGCAAATCGCAGCCGAAAAATATGCACATATCCAGCTTGGCGCCTTCCATATTGCCCTCCAGCATGACAGAGCCGGTGAAATCGACCTCCGTCAAATCGTGGCCACGAAAGGTCAGATACGACATATCGAAATTGGCCAGCTGAGCGCGCGCGCCACCGGGGCGCGACCGGCGCCACAATTCATGCTTGGCAATAATTTCGTTAAGCTCAGGCTGGCTGAGCTGGGTGGGGGCGCCGGTCTTGGGGGTCATAGATGCGGAAGCTAAAGCCTCCCCGGCCATAATCAACCGGAAAATATGACTCGCGATTTCGATTGTGTATAATAGCCACATGATGGATGGGTGGCCGAGTGGTTTATGGCTCCAGTCTTGAAAACTGGCGTGGGTGTAAGCCCACCGTGAGTTCGAATCTCACCCCATCCGCCATTTTATGATCTACTAGCTTCCAGTAAAGTCTATAATAACCCAATGTTTATTGAATTAAATGCATTTTGTGCGTCCAGTATCGTCCAGCTAATTTTCTTGAAATCTACTCCATAAATGAGTAGATTTGCGTATAGAGATTTTCGGCGGCGAATACGAGATTCAAAATGGCGCTGACGGCGTTGGCCATAAAACACCTGAAACCAAAGGCCAAAATGTACAGGGTCGCGGACAGCGGCGGCCTCTGTATTGAAATTTCGCCTGCTGGCGGGAAACTATGGCGTTGGCGCTATACATTCCGCGGCAAGGCCCAAATGCTGGCCTTGGGCAAATTCCCTGCTGTTACGTTGGAACTGGCCCGCAGGAAAAGGGATGAAGCAAGGCTTTTGGTCGAGGCCGGAAAGCATCCGGGGCGTGAGAAAAAGGCCCAAAAATTGCGCCACATGGTGGAAGGCGAAAACACTTTCGAGAAAGTCGCGCGTCATTGGCATGAAAATCGGGGCGGCAAACTCAACAAGAAATATCATGCGCAATGTCTGGTGCGTATGGAAACGCATGTGTTTCCCAAGGTCGGCTCATTGCCGATTACCGAAATAACCATTCCCGATGTGGTGCGCGTTGTCGAAAAGGTGGGCCAGAAAGGCACGATAGCTACGGCCAAATGGGTCAAGCAGGTTATGAGCCAGGTCTTCCGCTACGCAGCCCAGCGCGGCATGTGCCAATTCAACCCCGCCGCGGATGTTCGTGATGTTCTACCGCCCACAGAGCAGAAGCATTACGCATGCATTCCTATCGCCGAATTGCCCGCCTTGCTGCTGGCAATGAAGGGCTATTCGGGCGATCATCTGACAACAGCCGCTTTACAATTGCTGGCCTTAACCTTCGTCAGAACCGGAGAACTTATCGGCGCGCAATGGTCGGAAATAGATTTCGATAAGGCCGAATGGCATATACCGAAAGAGCGCATGAAAATGCGTCGGCCCCATGTTGTGCCGCTGTCCAACCAAGCGTTGGATGTGCTCAAAAATCTGCATAAGCACACCGGAACTAAAGCCAATATCTTTCACAGCCAGCGCAGCCGGACAGTCAGGCATATCAGCAATGGCGCGGTACTGATGGCCTTGCGCCGCATGGGATACCAAAACCGCATGACCGGCCACGGCTATCGTTCGCTAGCCTCGACCATCCTCAACGAAAAACATTATTCGCCTGACGTTATCGAACGGCAATTAGCCCACGAAGACAGCGACAAAATTCGATCCGCCTATAACCGCGCCGAATACCTGCCGGAGCGCAAAAAGATGATGCAGGATTATGCGGATTATTTGGATGGTGTTTTAATCGAGGCCGAAAAGAAAGTCGTACGGGGTAATTTTGAGAAAAACAAAAAGCATCTTCATAAATAAATCCTTACTTAGTTTTTTGCCAACACCTACCCTTTGATCAGCCGCTCTAACTCTACGTCACTAATGTCATTATCGTAGGCAACTTCAATAAGACGAACACGATGTTGCTCACATAAATTGCGCTTCCGTTTGTCTCGTTCTTGACCGCGCTGAAAAGAACTCTCTCCACCAAAAAATGCAACTGGCCGAAAGTGTTGGATGCCGTGATATTCAATTGCCGCATCCAAAGAAGGTATCCAGATGTCAAGATGTTGACGTCCTATCCATTTTGGTTGTCCGTGTGCGGTCACTTCAATATTCGGGAATATTTTTCGAACTCTATAAAGCAATTCAGTTTCGGAAACCCACGCTTCACCAACATTCGCAATCCCATGAGATTGACGGACTTGATTTTCAGCGCGTCGCACTAAAGTGAAAAGAGTCTTTGAAAAATCTGGCGTTTGGTCAAGCTTAGATAACCAATAGCGAGTTTCTATCTTCCCTGCATCAAAACGACTAAGGCGGTTTGGAAACTCTTTGCGGACAAACTTTTCATACTTGGCAAGTGCTTCAAGCCGTTTCGCTGTAGGGTCTTTAGCGGCAGCTTCTCTGTATCTCGACAAGTTTCTCATAATTCTTTTTTGTAAGTCGTCTTTAGCTTCCAAAAGTGACTCGCGTAAAAGATCACGAGAGTCAAACCAGCGTACGGTAGGAACATCGATTGAATTCCACCGCCCCATTTTGTGGTCGTAAAATTGTACTTTTCCTGGGTATCCATGTGACACGCATTCCTGCTTGGTCATTTGATCAGCTAACGCCAACTTTGGCACGGCATGTTCCTGTAGCAACTTCCATGTTGAGCTTGGCGTGAGAGCATCTTTAATTTCCGCAGCGTGCTGAATATAAAAGTCGGTTGAAGGCATTAAGTGAAGATCAGGAATGCGATAAACTTCCCACGCCTCTGGTGGTTGACAACACGCATAAGCCATAGACCAATGGGCATCCAGTTGGTGACTGCCCAATGTATCCTCTCCGTTCGCTAAAGCTTGCTGGCGGAGAATTTGTAGCTTGGCATCAATTTCAAGTGCATTCATATGCTGCAAACATACATCAGGGAGTGAACATGACGTACAGACTCATAATCCCTCTAGGCAGCGTTATGGCAGAAACTGCCTGTTTTTTTAGAGTTCATCTTAGCCATCGAGAAAATGCAGTTAGCCTTGGAATTAAACTTATAGAAAAAGCGGCGGCGATAGAGAAAAAAGAATACGGTGACGATTCGTTTCTGAAAGAACTTGGCAGCATTGCGGAGAATTGGGCGATATATACGCTCCTACAGGGCTGTTATATTCGTGAATACCACGAGTGGGAAAGGGCGATCAAAAAATACCTTGCCAATCAAAGACGCTGGAATGCTGTCCCGGGAGATTTTGATTGGAAATCTGGGCGCAAAAACTTTGTTAAACGCATAACCGACGCTCTTGCGTTTTTCTCCACTTCTATGGATCAATCCGTCATATCGTCCATCGATGATATTCGGCAAAAAGTTAATGACATTAAGCATAGTCCACTTGATTACGACGTTGAACAGACCGACTATGACAAAGCCGTAAAAGCATTTGAAGCATTTTGGGATAAAATGATGGAGCTTGAGGCTGCTATCACTACTTGACGAATGTTTGACAGAATGGATGTATATGCAAAACTGACCGAGACGCGCCGGCGAGCGCGAAACACAAGATAGTGATGCCTGCCTATGCGCTTCGCGACATATGTTTTTCTCCAGTTTTTTGCCGTTTTTTGTCTGAGCCTTATTGCCCTATCTGCGTATGCATCAGAGACAGTCATGACGCCATTTCACGGAATCAGCATAACCTCCGAAAGCGCAAACGCCCATAAAGTCTATAACATCATCATAAATGAGACAGAGCTTTTAGATTCTTTTGTTTATTATAAAGATATTCATGCGCTGCGCCAAGAAGCGACAGAAACGTATTTCCGCTCTCACCCATACAGTATGGCAGCATCATTTGCTCTTTCAGCCAGCACGTCAGAATTACACGGTCAAGCGGCAAAATTTGATGGTTCTCCCATGATAATAGTGGGAATGATAATCGAGCCGGACGAATATGGTCATGCTACATCTCATAAAATGTTTTCGTTCACATTTACGAAAAACATGGATTCCAAAATTGATTGGGACGGTTTTGACGCTATGGCTTTTCAGAAAATAGCGCCAGACTTTCGATATACATCGTGGTTTAAACAGAAACTGGCTGAAGAACCGCCAACGTGAACACAATGATGCAGTTATTGTAAACACATGATAAGTGCATCAAGCTTTAATAGTTATTCCTCTGACTTGCCCCTTGCTAACACGCAAGCAACAGCATCCCATATCCCGGATATCGCACTACGAATATCAGCTATCGCTGCCTCGCATTCCTCATCGGATATAAATCCGCCATTCAGGTTCTTGGCGATCTGGTTGAGGTTGATGCCCTGCATGTGAAGCTCGAAATAATACTTCTGTAGGGCCTTCACCAATTCCGGGTCTCTGGGCGGCGTATAGTCCGAGCCGAGCATGGCGGCGCGGGCGTAGGAGTTTAGGGTGCATCTTGCCCTTATGGCCTTGGCTGCGATCTTATCCCACTCGCCTTTTGATAACCGAACCGTGAGCGGATTCCGCCGTCTCTTTTTCTTGGGCTTTAGCCCGCATGAGTATGGTGCCGCCGCTTGCGGTGACACCATACTCTCAACTTGCGCGTAGCTTTTTGGTATTACCTTCCCTTTGTCATACCGTGGTGTCACCACAGATTTTTGATTGGACGTAGGACTGGTATTGTCCGGCAACAATGCCCGTAGCTCAGGTGGCAAAGCATCGGGGTCATAAGGCGGTTTGGCCATGCGATATGCTCCATTTTAAAATTCACCGAAAATTGGAATGTAAAAAATAGGAGAAACGAGACGGCTTAAGCCTTCGGTATATGCCGCTCCTGGACGCGCACCGTGAGCCATGCATCGATTTCGCTCTCCAGCCAGCCAACCGCACGGATGCCAAGCGCAATCTGCTTGGGGAACGTTCCAATGGCCATATGCTGGTAGATGGATGCCCGTTTAAGCCCCACTCTCGCCATGACCTCAGGCAGGCGTAGAATGCGAGCCGGTGGCGTTGTGATGGCCGTGGCTGCGGTTTCAAATTGAACTGAACCGCAAGGGGCGGCGGAGCGACCGCCAGAGTCAGGCGCAGACGCGCCTTGCTGCCTTAAGGCAAACTTGTTTGAGGTTTCGGCGGCGACGGTCGGGTTTTCGATCACGCTATTCGTCATAGACTTTTCCTTTCAAAGTTGAGGGTAAAAAAAGGCACAAAAAAGCCCCGGTTCGGAATGAACAGGAGCTACTGAACCGACGCAGCTGGTCAGCGCGGAAAAGCATTCCGCCTGATCAAGTTATGTCAGGGTTTTACGTTGAGATTAGCTGGCAGATTTTGGACGCAGTACATCGCTGCAAATATGACGTCCAGCGATTTAGAAAATTACAGGCTTTCTAGAGCCTGAATAGAGCATAGCATGGAATAGCTATTTTTCAAGAAAATTTAATAATTTCATATAGTTATTCTTTATCCGCCTGTCTGCGGATGTCTGTAATTGTCTACAAACGTCCAGTCATTTATTCAAATTGAGAATAGCTGTATGAACGAAGATCCAATTGTGGAAACACCTATTGAATTTCATAATATAGTAGAAAATCGGTATGTGGCCTTTTGTGACATTCTTGGGTTTTCGGATAAAATTCTTAATCACTTCGAAGAAACACTGAAAGTATATAAAGATTTTTGCCAATTTGTCTCCAAAATCCCTCTGTCCGGCGTAAAAGTTACCATTTACTCAGATGCAATTTTAATTACTGGTGAAACCTTCAGAGTGGTTTGCTCTGCAGTGCAATCTCTGTGGTTTTCAGCATTATCACACGATCTCATGATACGTGGTGCAATTACCAAGGGACGCTACTGGGAGCAGCAAATTGGAAATCACATGTTTGTTGCTAGTGATGCACTCGTTCGCGCAGTTAAATTAGAAAAGGCCGTTGGAGTTCCTGCTGTATTTATAGCAGATGACATTGAGATTCCTGATGAGAACTGGTTAGAGCGATTTGTAAGGGGAGTATTCGAAGTTCCTATTCTTCAGTTTCGAGATAGAAATATTATTAATCCCTTTAATCGTTATTGGTTTGCATCCGCCAGAATGCGCGCTTCGATGTTGATGGCTGAAAGCCCATCACATCAAGATAAATATTTATGGTTTTTGCAATTGCATGATGCGGTAAAAAACCAACAAGAACTAATACCGTCTTCAGTGCTAGCAAAATTTATTAACGATGGTATTTTAAAGAAAAAATCTAATACCTCAAATCAAGTCATTTCTAAAGATCAGGAATAAACGCTCATTTTATCTTGCAGAAAAACGTCGACTAAATTTCTACCTATTATGTCCCCGATCATCACCGTCACGGCCACCGCCGTGATGACCGCCATCGCCACCGCGCGGGCCGCCGCTTCGAATGGCGGCGCCATGAGCCGGAGCATGATGAGAGGGAGGCGACGGATGTCCCCATCCGCCATGTGAAGGATGCCAGCCGCGGCCGTAGCCGTTCACGATATCGACATTGACACTAGAGCCCCAAGGATAGTCCGGCTGATAACCGTAATAACCACCGCCGCCATAACCATAAGCGGACCCCGGCCCTTCATCATAAGCCACGCAGCCGCTGCACATCAGCAGCACACCCAGTAAACAAATTTTGAGAGATTTGTGTGCCATAGGATCAATCCCGCGGCATCAGCAATTCGTCGGCTTTAGCTTTCTGCTCGTCGGAAAGATTGTCGTAGAGCGGACGGAATGCTTTGAGAAACCGGTCCTCGCCCTGCGCGCGCAATTTGGCGAACATTGCGCGATTTTCCAGATAGCTAACCGCACCGCCGGAATTACTTTCCTCCGAGGTCCGCGCTTCGGCGTCTTCCAGATTTTTGACATCTTGCCGCATTGCAGCGGCGACGTGAGCCCATAGTGTTTCCTGTTCCGGCGTGATGCCTAATTCGGCATGCATGAAGGCGATATGCCCTTCGACATGCGGGCCTTGCACGATGTCATGCCGATGCTGCTTGTGTTCATCGGATGCGGCGGCGCGCGCCGCCATAGGGGCTGCGATCAAACAGCCCGCAAAAACAGCAAATAGAAAAGGCTTAAAGAGACGATGAGTCATGATGCCATCCCCCGTTCGGCAGACGCATGCGTTTGGCCAAAACGGCCGTCCATGCTGACAAAGGGATGTCAGAAGAAAAGCTATAAATTTTCTATACGAATGTAATGGAAAGAAACGCCGCAGATGAGGCGCTAGTCTTACTTCTTCTTGGGCGCGCCGCCGCCCTTTTTATCATCGAGCCGCGTTTGGTCGAGATTGGCGCCGGTGAAAATGGTGCCCGTTGTATCGGCCCCCGAAAGATCAGCGCAACTAAGATCCGCATTCGAGAAATCCACTTCCCGCAAATCGGCACGGGCAAAATTCGCATAACGCAGAACGGCGCCCGCGAAATTGGTTTTCAGCGCGCGCTTGCTGCCCTCGAGCACTAAAGGCTCGAGCCGCGCACCGGTCATTTTTGCACCCACCATACGGGCGCCGACGAAAGTGCTGCCGCGCAAATCAGCGGCCGTAAAATTACAATCGCGCAAATCGGCTTCCTTGAACGACGCGAATTGCAAGTTCACTTGCGAAAAATCCTGGCCAAGCCACGTGCTCTTGTCTGCCGTCAACATGGTCAGTTCCAATCTGACGAAAGGCGGCGCGCGGCGCAGATCGTATCCGCTGAGATCGATTTTCTTTCCTTCAGCACCTTTGGTTTTGAGCCATTGCTGGTGAAGCTTGATCATTTCCTCAAGCGGCGCCGGCAATTCTTCCATGGTCTTGCCCGCCGGCCTGTCGGTCAGCGTGCCGGTCATATCGACATTTTCCAGGTTCGACGTATCCATCATCACGCCGGCAAGATTGGCGCCGCGCAGACTGACATTTTTCAATTCGCAATTACTAAGATCGGCGCCGGTCAGATTGGCGCCCGCCAGATTGGCGCCGCTCAGATTGCCGCTCTTAAATGTCGCTTTACTGAGATTGGCGTCTTCGAAATTGGAATTGATCGCAATCGCGCCCGAAAGCTTGGCCGAAGATAACGTGGCGCCGCGCATATCGACACCGCCCGTCCCTTCTTTCCATGCCGCTTTTTCGTTCGAGAAGCTGAGGCCTTTTTCAGGATCGTAGGATGCGATAGCACCTTCACGCATATCGGCGTCGGTCAGATCGGCATTGGCCATGATGGCGCCGCGCAAGGTGGCGCCGCGCAGATCGGCGCGCACCAGGCTGGCGCCACGGAAATTGGTTTGGCGTAAGTCGCAAGCAAAAAACTGGCAATAATCGAGCTTGCTGTCTTCCAGATCGGCTTCGAACAAGACCGAACCGGTAAAATCGGCATGCGACATGTCTTTGCCGCGGAAAGATAACTTGGTCAAATCATGATTAAGCAGCGCCGCGCGCACGCCACCGCGAGCGCCCTGACGGAACGCCTCGTGCTTGGCGATAATGCCATTCAGCTCCGCCTGATCGAGGCGGGTCAAAGCTTGCGGCTTTTTATCCTTTTTCTCTTTTTTGTCTTTATCTACTGGCATATACACACGATTAAGTTGCAGAAACACGGTGGGGACATAGGACAAATAAACCAAGAGGTTGGACCTCCGGTTCCATGCGCAAAGAGGTAAAGAGTACGCATTAAATCATAAATTTGTGTGAAGCCCGTGGAACGTGAACTTAATAGAGCCTTATGCATCGCCGGATGTGGCACGCCGTCCTATGTATTGTAATTTTATTGCTTTTGAACATGCATTTACGTAATTATCTTGCATGACGCGCCGGTGGAAGTTATGCTCCTAAAACAACGAAAAACCAGAGATTTTCAGGGTTGGCCGCACGCAAAACCATAAATACAATTTTTTTTAACCCTATTGCCCATAACCCCCTAAATATTTGCTAGAGAGATAGCGAAAGGGAAAAATTTCGATCATGAGTAATGCCACCAGTAACGCCGCCACCAAGCCCAAAAATCCGACGCCGGCGGAAACAAAAAAAGCCCCTGCTCCGGCCACTGCCGCCATGACTGGCGCCGAAATTGTGATCCAGGCCCTGCGCGATCAGGGCGTGGATACGATTTTCGGCTATCCCGGCGGAGCCGTGCTGCCGATCTATGATGCGCTGTTTAAGCAAAACAGCATCACCCATGTTCTGGTGCGCCACGAGCAAGGCGCCGTTCATGCGGCCGAAGGCTATGCGCGCTCGACCGGCAAAGTCGGCGTCGTTCTGGTGACATCGGGTCCCGGTGCAACCAATGCCGTCACCGGCCTGACAGACGCCTTGATGGATTCCATTCCTATTGTCTGCCTGACAGGTCAGGTGCCGACGCATCTGATCGGCAGCGACGCATTCCAGGAAGCCGATACGACCGGCATCACCCGTCCCTGCACCAAGCACAATTATCTGGTGAAGGATGTGAACAAGCTGGCGCGCACGATGCATGAAGCCTTCCATGTCGCACGTACCGGCCGCCCAGGCCCTGTCGTCATCGATCTGCCAAAAGATGTTCAATTCGCAAGCGGCACTTATCAAGCGCGAGAAACGGTGCAAACGCATTATCGCGTGCAAGCCAAATCCGACCGCGCCCAAATCGAAAAAGCCGTCGAGCTGATGGCCACGGCGGAAAGGCCGATTTTTTATACCGGCGGCGGCGTTATCAACGCGGGCGAGAAAGCCAGCAAGCTTCTGATCGAGCTTGTGCATCTGACCGGCTTTCCCTGCACCAGCACATTGATGGGCCTCGGCGCTTTCCCGATGTCGGACAAGCAATTCCTCGGCATGGTCGGCATGCATGGCACTTATGAATCCAATATGGCCATGCATGGCTGCGACGTGATGATTAATATCGGCGCGCGTTTCGATGATCGCGTGACGGGAAAACTGTCCGGCTTTTCGCCCAACTCGAAAAAGATCCATGTCGATATCGACCCAAGCTCGATCAACAAGAGCGTGAAGGTCGATATTCCAGTGCTCGGCGATGCCGCTGAAATTCTGGCCACGATGCTGGAAATCTGGCGCGCGCGGAGCTTTACGCCCAAGGCCGAACCGCTGGCGAAATGGTGGAAGCAAATCGACGAATGGAAAAAGCGCGACTGCCTACGCTATCGCCCTAACGATAAAATCATCAAGCCGCAATATGCGCTGGAGCGTCTGCGCGATGCGATCAAGGGCAAGGATTCCTACATCACCACCGAAGTCGGCCAGCATCAGATGTGGGCCGCGCAATTCCTGCGCTTCGAAGAACCGCATCGCTGGATGACGTCCGGCGGGCTCGGCACAATGGGCTACGGCCTTCCCGCCGCTATCGGCGTTCAAATGGCGCATCCCGACGCGCTGGTGATCGATGTCGCCGGTGAAGCCAGCATCCTGATGAACATTCAGGAAATGAGTACGGCCGTGCAATATCGCCTGCCGGTGAAAGTCTTCATCCTCAATAACCAATGGATGGGTATGGTTCGCCAGTGGCAGGAAATGCTGCATGGCGGCCGTTACTCGCAAAGCTATACCGAGGCCCTGCCCGATTTCGTCAAACTGGCCGAGGCATTCGGCGGCGTCGGCCTGCGCGCTGAAAAACCCGAAGATGTCGATCGCGTGATTACCGAAATGCTGAAGGTCACGGATCGTCCGACCATTATCGATGTCTGTGTCGATTCAAAGGAAAACTGTTTCCCGATGATCCCGTCAGGCAAAAATCATAACGAGATGATACTCGGCGAAGATGCCGCCAAAGCCGGCAGCGCAATCGAAGGCGACGGAATGGTGCTGGTATGACCCCTCTCAAACCCAAAGACGATCACGCCAGTGGCGGCGTTTATGAAACGGGAACCGTCGAGGCGTCCAAGCGCAACTGCTTCGCCATTCTGGTCGATAACGAGCCCGGCATTCTGGCGCGTGTCGCGGGAATGTTCTCAGGCCGCGGTTATAATATCGAAAGCCTGACAGTCGACGAAGTGGACCGCGAGAAAAAACTGTCGCGCATGACCGTCATTATCAACGGCCCGCCCACGATTGCCGAGCAGATAAAAGCACAGCTCGGGCGGCTGGTGCCTGTGCGGGAAGTTATTAATTTCAACGCCCAGAGCAAATTTCTCGAAAGCTGCGTGGCGTTCGTCAAAATCGTCGGCGATCCGAAAACCGTGCATGAGGAAGCCAAGCTGATCGCGCGCAAATACGGCGCCCGCGTGGTCGATGAAACCGATGATGCGATTATCTTCGAAATCACCTCCGATTTCGACCAGATCGAGCGTTTTATTAAAAAGGTAAAGCCGCTCGGCCTCGCCGAAATCGCCCGTACCGGCAGCGTGGCTATCGGCTGCGGAGAAACGATTTTGGGCGGCCAAAAGGCCGAAAAAGACGGTGGTAAGAAAAAAGATATTTTGACTTACGACGACGGCCATACGATATCTGGCATCTGAAAAAACAAGCACAAGCAGGAGAAAGACATGCAAGTTTATTACGATAAAGACGCCGACCTTAAGTTGATCCGCGCCAAGAAAGTGGCGATCATCGGCTATGGCAGTCAGGGCCATGCCCATGCGCAAAATCTGCGCGACAGCGGCGTGCGCGATATCGTTATCGGCCTTCGTCCCGGTAGCAAAAGCGCTGAAAAAGCCGAGAAGGTTCAATTCAAGGTGATGGAACCCGGTCAAGCTTCTGCATGGGCCGATATCGTCATGATCCTGACGCCAGACGAATTACAGGGCGAGATTTATCGCAATCAGCTTGAGCCTAATTTAAAGAAAAACGCCGCGCTGGCTTTTGCTCACGGCCTCAACGTTCATTTCAACCTTATCGAACCGCGCGAAGATCTCGATGTGTTCATGGTCGCCCCCAAGGGCCCCGGCCACACCGTGCGCTCGGAATATCAAAAAGGCGGCGGCGTCCCCTGCCTGCTGGCCGTGCATCAGGATGCCAGCGGTCAGGCCAAGCAGATCGGCATGTCTTATGCAGCTGCAGTCGGCGGTGGCAAAGCCGGCATCATCGAAACCAGCTTCAAGGAAGAATGCGAAACCGATCTGTTCGGCGAGCAAGCCGTGCTGTGCGGCGGCTTGGTCGAACTGATCAAGGGCGGTTTTGAAACTCTGGTCGAAGCCGGTTATGCGCCGGAAATGGCCTATTTCGAATGTCTGCACGAAGTGAAGCTGATCGTCGATCTGATTTACGAAGGCGGCATCGCCAACATGAATTACTCGATCAGCAACACGGCCGAATATGGCGAATATCGCAGCGGCCCGCGTATCGTCACGTCAGAAACCAAGAAAGAAATGAAGCGCGTTCTGGAAGACATCCAAAGCGGCCGTTTCGTGCGCGACTGGATGCTGGAATGCCAGGCTGGCCAGCCGAGCTTCAAAGCCACCCGCCGCAACGTGGCGGAGCACATGATCGAAAAAGTCGGCAAAAAACTGCGCGACATGATGCCCTGGATCGCGAAGAACAAGTTGGTCGACCGGACAGTGAATTGAATTAATCGCCGGCTAAAGCTCGGGATTATCTTTTCTTTGCCACATCAGCCTCGATGGCGGCATACGTGTTTGACTCATTACGTATGAGATCATTTCCGTAATATCCTCAACATCACTTATCGAGGCGGGTAAATATAATTGCACGGTACCTTCCTGAAAGCCCGCGTAATGCTTGATAAGAAAAGTTATATCACCGTCCAACACTACAGCCGCACCACGAAAACCATCAACGGCATCCATCTCATCCGTCTTATGTTCTAAAATAAGTCCCATACGCTGCGCTATTACCGTAATATCTTCTGCGATAATCGCTTGCGGTATATAAAAGTCGTCATCCAACAGACTTAAAGGCATTTGACGAATAGCCATACTCAATCCGAAAGGTAATTATCACGAAATTATTGGCGCTTTTTAGCATATTATGCAGTAAATTGGTAGGAGCAGGAGAAACTCGATGCGAACAACAAAATCCATAAAAAAAACCAACTATCCCTCCCGTCACGTTAAGGAAGGTCCGGCGCGCGCGCCGCATCGTTCCTATTACTATGCGATGGGAATGACAGACGAAGAAATCGCGCAGCCTTTCGTCGGCGTCGCAAGCTGCTGGAACGAAGCTGCCCCCTGTAACATTTCCCTGTCGCGGCAGGCGCAGGCAGCCAAGCGGGGCGTCAAGGCCGCGCAAGGCACGCCACGCGAATTCACCACCATTACCGTTACCGATGGCATCGCCATGGGCCATCAGGGCATGAAATCCTCACTGGTCAGCCGCGAGGTGATCGCGGATTCCGTCGAACTGACAATGCGCGGCCATTGCTATGATGCGTTGGTCGGCATCGCCGGTTGCGATAAATCCTTGCCCGGCATCATGATGAGCATGCTGCGCCTCAACGTGCCGAGCGTGTTCATGTATGGCGGCTCGATCCTGCCTGGCAAATTCCGCGGCAAGGATGTTACGGTGCAAGACGTATTCGAAGCCGTCGGCCAACATGCCGCCGGAAAAATGAGCGATAAAGATTTGCATGAACTCGAATGCGTCGCTTGTCCCTCGGCGGGAGCCTGCGGCGGGCAATTCACCGCCAATACGATGGCCTGCGTTTCCGAAGCGATGGGCCTTGCGCTGCCCGGCTCGGCCGGTGCGCCTGCGCCATATGAAAGCCGTGACGAATACGCCTATGCCTCAGGCGAAGCGGTTATGAATTTGCTCAAGCTAAATTTGCGGCCGCGCGATATCGTCACGCGCAAAGCATTGGAAAATGCCGCCGTGGTTGTGGCGGCTTCCGGCGGTTCAACCAACGCCGCACTGCATCTACCGGCCATTGCGCATGAAGCCGGTATCGATTTCGATCTGCATGCCGTCGCCAAAATTTTCCGCAAAACGCCGTACATCGCCGACCTGAAACCGGGGGGGCGTTATGTAGCCAAAGATTTGTTCGAAATCGGCGGCGTGCCGGTGCTGATGAAGGCACTCCTGGACGGCGGTTATCTGCACGGCGACTGCATCACCGTAACGGGTAAAACGATTGCCGAAAATCTGCGGAACGTGAAATTTCCGAAGGATCAGGATGTCGTGCGGCCGACCTCCAACCCACTGTCAAAAACCGGCGGCGTGGTCGGGCTGAAAGGCAATCTGGCTCCGCAAGGCGCAATCGTCAAAATCGCCGGCATGACAGAACTGAAATTCAAAGGCCCTGCCCGCGTGTTCGATTGTGAAGAAGACGCGTTCAAAGCTGTTGAGCAACGCAAATACAAAGAAGGCGATGTGTTCGTAATCCGTTACGAAGGCCCACGCGGCGGTCCCGGCATGCGCGAAATGCTTGCCACCACGGCCGCCTTGTATGGGCAAGGCACGGGCGGCAAGGTGGCGCTCATCACCGATGGACGATTCTCGGGCGCAACGCGCGGATTCTGCGTCGGCCATGTCGGGCCGGAAGCAGCCGTCGGCGGCCCTATCGCCCTCGTGAAAAACGGGGACATCATCACGCTTGATGCCGAAAAAGGATTATTGCAAGTCGAACTATCCGCCAAGGAACTGGCCGCACGGCGCCGGAAATGGAAACCGCGCAAGCACGATTTCCAATCCGGCACACTGTGGAAATATGCGCAACTGGTCGGCGATGCCGAAAAAGGCGCCGTAACCCACGGCGGCGGCAAAGCCGAAACGCATACTTACGGCGATATCTAGGCTTTAGTCGGCAGGTTGAATGACCGTCGTGTGGTTAGGCGGCGATACAATCGTCGTGGTCGGGCATTTGGGGCAATCGCAGCTGGCGGAACATGCCGCCAGCATCGGTGCCGCAATCAACATCGCCAGGAAAAGGCCGATCTTTTTCATGTTTCTCTCCCGTTTTTTATTATGTCCGTTTTAAACGCAGAGCGCGCCGGACTGAGCGAGAAGCGTAGCTAAACCTTCCATAAAAATACGATATGGAATGGCCGTGTCGTTCTCGGGATTTTATAAAATTTTTAAGAAGCCGAAGGAGGCACCGGCAAAACGGATGAATGATGCGCAACAATCCGCCACTCGTCATTCAATTGCCGGGCAAAAACGAATGTGTAACGGGCTTTGGCCGTTTGCAGTTTTTCCTCGTTGTTGAGAAAATGGAAACTATAAATCCCATTGGCCATTCCGGCATCATGGTCGAGGATTTGGATATGGCATTCGTCGATTTCTGCTTTCAGTTTTTTACGGGCCTTAAAGTTAATGAAATAATCGAGCCGTTGTGCCGGAGCGGTAAGCACCACGGGTTCGAATGTAGCCAACAGCACGGCATCCGTCGTATAAAGCCCGGCAACAGTTTCGGCATTAAAGCTGTTTACGGCTTCAACCCATTGATTTAGCAATGAACGGACAAGCTCTTGATCAGCTTCCGTACCGGGTTGCAAATTTTTTTTTAAAGCTTCACGTGCATTGTTCGACATCGGAACACCTCGTGTTTTAGTATAGGATTCTAAAGCGGAATTTTCAAACTTACATTTTCATGCGGGTATTTTGCCGGTCTTTTTACGCTCAAGCCGAATTGCATCGAGCGCATTAACCGTATTTTCAAAAACATTCTCCTGCCGCAGCTTTTCCATAAAGCCAGAGCGCGTCATCAGCGAAAGTGGCTGCGCCTGAGCGCCGACGATAACCAAACGGCAACCTTTGCGCGTCAATGTTTTCTGCAATGTTTCCAGCGCCTCAACACCGGAAGAATCCACATTGAGCAAATTGGTGAGGCTCAGGATCAATATTTTTGGCATAGGGCGGCGCGGATCGGAAAGTTCTTCGAGTTTGTCCACGCTGCCGAAAAATAATGAGCCGTATAAACGATAAGCCTCGATATCGCCGCCGATTTTCGCGTGCCCTTCCGCCTCAACTTCGGGAAACGGCTCGAGGCGCGTCAGGCTCGAAACGCGCGTTATGAAAAAGAAGAAGGAAAGCGCAAGGCCAATTTCAACCGCAACGGTTAGATCGATCACAACCGTCAAGATGAAAGTCGAAAGAAGAATGGCTCGATAGCTATTGCTGAAGTGCCTAAGCCGAACGAATTCATGCCATTCGCCCATATTATAAGCGACATACAAAAGAATAGCGCCAAGCGTGGCCAACGGAACATTTCCCGCCATTGGTGCGGCCACCGAAATAATTGCCAATAAGGTAAATGCATGGATTATGCCAGCAACCGGTGTGCGCGCACCGCAGCGGATATTAGTAACGGTGCGTGCAATCGTGCCCGTCGCGCAATAGCCCCCGAAAAGCGGCGCGACGATGTTCGCTGCGCCCTGCGCCATAAGCTCTTGATTAGGATCGTGCCGGTCGCTTGTTAAACCATCTGCCACGCGCGCGCATAAAAGCGATTCAATCGCCCCCAGCAAGGCTATGGTTATGGATGGCATCGCCAGATTTTGAATAACGCCTAAATTGATGTGTGGAATAACAATATGCGGCAGGGATGATGGAATGCCGCCAAAACGCGAGCCGATTGTCTCAACCGGAAGATGAAAAGCCATGGCCACTTCCGTTCCTATGGCAAGCGCAAGAATGCTGCCTGGAATATAATTAAGAATTTTGTTGTCGGTCTTTTTTGAAAGAATTGACCAGCCGAATATAATGACGATCGAAAGCAGGCTCAGCATGACGGTCGGCATGTTAATCGTGTCCATATGTTCGGCGAGAGCCGTGATTTTTGGAAAAAAGTCCGAGGGCAGATTATCGATTTTAAGACCGAGCAAATCCTTCACTTGCGAAAGGGCAATCAGCACCGCAATTCCATTGGTAAAACCAATCACTATCGCGACCGGCACAAAACGAACCAGTGTGCCTATTTTCATAACGCCCATAATCAGCAAAAGTACGCCGGCGATCATGGTCGACATAATAAGACCATCAACGCCGTATTTGGCGACGATGCCATAGACGATCACGATGAAAGCGCCTGCCGGGCCGCCGACCTGGACTTTCGATCCACCAAAAACAGAAATGATGAATCCGGCAATAATGGCTGTGTAAAGGCCGGATTCCGGCTTGAGCCCGGACGCAATTGCAAATGCCATCGCCAACGGCAATGCAACAAATCCCACGGTTACCCCGGCCGCCAGATCGCTCCAGAAATCCTCAAGGCGATACTGTTTTACGGCCGCAAAGAATTTCGGATGAAAAGGTAATTGAAAGAAAGACATGCGGGCGACTATAGATGATGGTAATTCGGCTGGCTAGTTGGTCGGCATCGGCCCAGGGAATCGATAATCAATGTTAAATCGGTTGTTAATAAGTCTATACTACCAGAAGGCTTACGCTACTGGAGCCTTTCAATGAGAGTTCTCGTCACAGGCGCGGCCGGTTTTATCGGCTTTCATGTCGCCAACGCCCTGCTCGCACGCGGCGAAGAAGTTGTCGGCGTCGATAATCTCAATGATTATTACGACGTACGATTAAAAGAAGCACGGCTGGCGCATTTGCAGGCGCAAAAGAATTTTTCTTTTCACAAAATAGGTATCGCCGAGAAAGAGCCGATGCTGGCTCTCGCGGTATCGAACCCAACTCACATCGTTCATCTCGCCGCTCAAGCCGGCGTGCGTTATTCGTTGATCAAGCCGTTTGCCTATACCGAAGCGAATGTCACAGGCCATCTGGTCATGCTGGAACTGGCGCGGCAATTGCCCGACCTCAAGCATTTCGTTTATGCCAGTTCATCCTCGGTTTATGGTGGCAACACGAAAATTCCATTCGCGGTCGATGATCCGGTTGAAAAGCCGGTCTCGCTCTACGCCGCCACCAAGCGCGCCAATGAGCTGATGAGCTCGACATACGCACATCTTTATAAAATTCCCGCTACCGGCTTGCGTTTCTTTACCGTTTACGGTCCGTGGGGCCGCCCCGATATGGCAGCCTATCTGTTCACGAAAAACATTCTCGCCGGACAGCCGATCAAGGTTTTCAATCACGGCAAAATGAAGCGCGATTTCACCTATATCGACGATATCGTGGCGGGCGTTTTGGGTGCTCTGGACAAGCCACCGGAAGGTGAACATCCGCCAGCCGGGCTTTATAATCTCGGCAACTCGCATGCGGAAAATCTGATGGACTTCATCGCCGTCATCGAAAAAGCGCTTGGCCAGAAAGCCGAATACGATTTTCAGCCGATGCAGGCCGGCGATGTACCGGAAACCTTTGCCGACATCAGCGCCAGCACGCGCGATTTCGGATTCCAGCCCAAAACCTCAATTAACGAAGGTATCGAGAAGTTCACCGCCTGGTATCGCGATTATCATAAAGAACAGGCATAGGCCTTTCAGAGTATTTTTTGACGAATACTTCTGTTTGTGAAATAATTGATTCTTCGATATTCCCTTTAATCTTCCCCAGACCTGTCAAACCTCATGAATAAACTTGCGTTAACCATCCTTGTGTTTTGTGCTGCCTGCGCGAATGCAGGCGAAACAACGACGCCGCCTGTTCGCGGCTCCAGCCTGATTTACGATCCAAACGCCAGACCCGTTGCAGCCTCGGCCTTTATTTACGACGCAAGCGCGCCAGCAGTGCGCACCAGCACATTGAGCATGATAGCTAATCCGTAAGACTTTCCTGGATAACGGAAACCGCTTATCCCTCAAATCTCAGAGCGCAAACACCGACGACGCCGGGAATCTTTCTGATTTCTCCCAGCAGCGCCGAGGGAATATCGCTATCGACCGAGACCAGGCATACTGCATTAGCGCCGGCTGTAACGCGGCCGAGATTAAAATTGGCAATGTTGATTTTGCTACCACCGAACGTGGTGCCGAGACGGCCGACAAAGCCGGGTTTGTCCTCGTTGCGCACGAACAGCATGCGCGGCGCAAGTTCGGCCTCCAGCGCCACATCGTCGATGCCGACGATCCGCGGCTTGCCGCTGAATAAAGTACCGGCCAGACTCAGCTGGCCATCGCCGGTTTCGATTTTCAGGCGCAACAGCGTGTGATAATCGCCTTCGTTTTCGCGCCGGGTTTCGGCCAGCTTGATGCCGCGATCCTTGGCGATAACGGGTGCATTGACCATATTCACGGAATCGAGCGACGGCCGCAACAATCCCATCAACAGCACATTGGTCAGCGGCCGGGTATTGAGCGTGGCAACATGACCTTCATATTCGATCGTCACGGATTTAATACCGCTTTGCGTGATCTGCCCGGCCAGCGCGCCAAGTTGTTCCGCCAGTTTCATATAGGGCTTTAACTTCGGCGCATCTTCAGCCGAAACCGAAGGCATATTGAGCGCATTGACGACGGCGCCGGTCAGCAGAAAATCGCTCATCTGCTCCGCGATCTGTAGGGCCACATTTTCCTGCGCTTCGGTCGTCGATGCGCCGAGATGTGGCGTACAAACGACATTTTCCATACCGAATAGGATATTCTGCTTGGCGGGTTCCTCGGCGAATACGTCAATAGCGGCGCCTGCCACCTGCCCGCTTTCAAGCGCGGCTTTCAGATCGGCCTCGACCACCAAACCGCCGCGCGCGCAATTGATGATGCGTACGCCCTTGCGGCATTTTGCCAGCGATTTGGCATCGATGATGTTACGCGTCTGATCGGTCAGTGGTGTATGAAGCGTTATAAAATCGGCACGGGCAAAGATATCGTCCAGCTCGACCTTCTCGACCCCAATTTCCTGCGCACGTTCGGCGGTGAGGAAGGGATCATAAGCAACTACCTTCATTTGCAAGCCAAGCCCGCGCGCGGCGACGATCGCGCCAATATTACCGCAACCAATGACGCCCAGCGTCTTGCCGGTCACTTCCACGCCCATGAATTTCGATTTTTCCCATTTACCGGCATGCGTGGAAGCGTTGGCCGACGGAATTTGCCGCGCCACCGCGAACATCAAGGCAATCGCGTGCTCGGCCGTGGTAATGGAATTGCCAAACGGTGTGTTCATCACGACAATGCCGCGCGCAGTCGCCGCAGGCACATCGACATTATCGACGCCGATGCCAGCGCGCCCAACAACCTTCAGCTTGCTGGCTGAAGACAAAATCGCCGGCGTTACTTTGGTGGAGGAGCGGATCGCAAGCCCGTCGAACTGATCGATGATCGCGCCTAGATCTTCCGATTTGAGTCCGGTTTTCTGCTCGACCTCAATGCCGCGCTGTTTGAAAATTTCAACTGCACGGGGAGAGAGGGAATCGCTGATTAGCACTTTTGGTTTCATGATGAAAGAGGCCAGAGGCTAGAGGTTAGAGGCTAGGGAGTTAGAGGGCATAGGTTAGGGGGCATTCGTATTCAACTTGTTTTCCAAACTTGAGTAGAGTTTGTTTAACATTCGTCCTATGCAGGAAGTTTGCTCTAATAAAACATCAGCATTTTCACGCGATAAATAGCCAAGCCTATCTCCAATTCTAATTTGAGTTTCGAGTTCAGCTGTCGAACCGCAAGCAATGTTAATAAAACGCATATATTCGCGCGTCGTCCGTTTTGCCCGTCCTTCGGCAATGTTTGAAGGAATTGATATTGCGGCACGGCGAATTTGACTTGTCAGCGTATAAAGTTCTTCTTTAGGAAACGATTTTGTGGCGGAGTAAATAGAAGCAACCATGTCCATCGATTTTTGCCATACGTCTAGCTTTATGTAGCTGCTCTCGGCCATTGTTTCGCTAGCCTCTAACCTCTGATCTCCAGCCTCTATTATGCTGCGGCCTTCACTTCAGCCCGGCATACCGCATAGGCCCAATCGATCCATTCCGTCAGGATTTTGATGTCCTCGGGTTCTACTGTCGCACCGCACCAGATACGCAAACCTGGGGGCGCATCGCGATAGGCATTGAAATCGTAACCGGCTTTTTCGGCCTCGATCATGCCCACCAATTTTTTACAAAATGCGATTTGATCGTCGTTGCTCAAGGCTGCAAGCGCCGGATCGGTAAATTTCATCGTCACCGATAAAGGCGAGCGTGTCGCAGGATCGGCAGCCAGATAATCAAGCCACGGGGTTTTCTCGATCCATTCCTTCACAACTTTATAATTGGCCTGCGTGCGCGCAATCATGCCTTTTTGGCCGCCGCTTTTACGGGCCCAGTCCATCGCCTCAAGCACATCCTCGACGCACATCATCGAAGGCGTGTTGATGATTTCGCCCTCGAAAATCGCCCGGTTGAGTTTGCCTTCTTTCATGATGCGGAACAGCTTCGGCATCGGCCATGTCGGCTTGTGGCTTTCCAGCCGTTCGACGGCGCGCGGCGACAGAATGAGGATGCCGTGCATTGCCTCGCCGCCTAAAACTTTCTGCCAGCTGAAGGTAATGACATCGAGCTTGTTCCAGGGCATCGGTATGCCGAGCGCGGAAGATGTCGCATCGCAAATCGTCAGGCCCTTGCGATCATCCTTGATCCAATCGCCATTCGGCAGCATGACGCCGGCAGCGGTGCCGTTCCAGGTAAACACCATATCGTGATCGGGATTGGCCTTCGCAAGATCGGGCAAATGGCCATATTCGGCCGTGTGCGCGTGCACATCGAGAGGCTTCAGTTGCTTGGTGCAATCGGTAACCCAATCTTTGCCGAAAGCATCCCAACCGAATACATCGACCGGGCGCGGGCCGAGCAAATTCCAAAGGGCGCATTCGACCGCGCCGGTATCAGAGCCGCCGATAATGCCGACAAGATAATCCTTCGGCAGTTCGAGCAAGGTTTTGGTTTCTTCGATAGCCTGCTTAAGCCGCTCCTTGGCCAGTTTCGCGCGATGCGAACGGCCAAGCGTATCGCTTTTCATATTAGCGAACGACCAACCGGGATGTTTCGTGCAGGGGCCACAGGAAAAATTGGGCGACTGAGGACGGCGAGAAGGTTTCGCCGGAACGGGAGAAGTCATGACTTCATCCAATACTTCTATATCGCCGTTCGGTGGGGAACGGCACCCACCACAAAATTAGCGTGCGAAACCGGTCAGGTCAATCACCTTGCTTCTGCGCCCGCTTCTGGCCTGTGACTATAAGTTTTTTTGCCTCTTTCACATCGGCCCAACGGGTAACCGTCACCCATTTGCCTTTTTCGAGATCTTTGTAATGTTCGAAAAAATGCGCGATTTGCTCGCACAAAATCGGCGGCAAGTCCTTGTACGACTTTACGTTGCTATAGAACGAATGCAGCCGGTCTACCGGCACGGCGATAATCTTTTCGTCGTGGCCGCTTTCATCCTTCATCAGCAACGCGCCAACCGGCCGGCAGGCAATTACGGCCCCCGGCACAACCGGCACCTGCCCCACCACCACGGCGTCGCACGGGTCGCCATCATCCGACAAAGTATGTGGGATAAAACCATAATTACCGGGATAATACATAGCCGTGTGCAGAAAGCGGTCGACGAACAAAGCGCCGGATTTTTTATCTATTTCATATTTAACCGGCACGCCACCCTGCGGAATTTCGATAACGACGTTGACTTCGTCGGGCGCTTTTTTACCAATAGGAATTTTGTGCATTTCCATTATTGCTTCTCCATGCTTGCTTGACTGTAATGCGATGCCGTGTTTGTTTCCACTTGGAAAGGCCTGCATTGTTTATCATTGTTTTTCCTTGTAGAACAAAATGGCTGAAAATCGGAGCTTTATTTTGACGCAAACACCGCCCGTTTCCACCCCGCCAGCCGCAAAAAAACCGCAAGGCAATCCTGTGGGACGTTTTTTGCTGACTGCCATGCTGATCATGCTGATACCGCCGGCCATCATCGCGACGGCTATCTTTATGCCAGGGCCGCTGACCGATCAAAAAACGGTCGTCATTCCACGCGGATCGCACGTCAATAATATCGCGGCCCTGCTCGATCAAAGCGGCGCGATCTTCGGCCCCAATCTTTTCCGCATCGCCGCGCGCCTGGTCGCGAACGATGTTCTCAAAGCCGGTGAATATCAATTCCCAGCACATCAAAGCATGGCGAATGCCGTTATGATGATGCGCGATGGAAAATCGGTCGTGCGGTTATTCACGGTCGCCGAGGGATTAAGCTCGATCGAAATTGCCCATCTGTTGGAAAACAATCCGGCTTTGTCGGGTGAAATTCCGCCGGTGCCGCCAGAAGGATCGCTGCTGCCGGAAACCTATCGCTATAGCTATGGCGATAATCGCGCGAGCCTGATCGCCCGCATGCAAAAAGCCATGCAAGATACGTTGGCCGATGCCTGGGCCAAGCGCGATATGTCGCTGCCGCTTAAATCCCCTGAGCAAGCAGTAGTAATGGCATCGATCATCGAAAAAGAAACCGGCAAGCCGGAAGAACGGCCACGCATTGCTCGCGTTTTCTATAATCGCCTGACGCACAGCATGCGCCTGCAGTCGGATCCGACCGTGATTTACGCCTTGAACAAAGGCGACGGCCCCCTCGATCACGATCTCGACCACAATGATCTGGCCACTAACTCGCCCTATAACACTTATGCCAGCGACGGGTTGCCGCCCGGCCCCATTTGCAATCCGGGCCGCGCGAGCATCAATGCCGCCCTGCATCCGGAGCAGAATGAATTCATTTATTTCGTCGCCGACGGCACCGGCGGCCATGTGTTCGCCAAAGATCTTGGGGAGCACAATATCAATGTCGCGAAATTACGCGAAAGAAGAGCCGCCGAAAATCAGTAATAATTATCGCGGCAAAACAACCTTATCCGTCACATGATGAAGAACGGCACGGCGCGAGTAAACCGCCGGCGGTAATTTCGAAAAATGACGCCTACCGCAATCGAAGTAAGGATTGCTCCTGGCAAAGCCCGGCTCATGTACCTTCATGCCGAAAGCCTGTGCAAATAGCGGCATACGAATTTCATCATTAAGGAAAGTCCGGGCGAAGGGCTCCGCTTCGGCATAACGTTCGAGAAAAGCACGGCTCATCGAAGCGCCGGCAAACAACCCGGCGACTTGTCTTTCGTCGCTAAATGTCTCGCCGTAAGTCTTGCGGATGAAAGAACGCAATTCTTCCAGATCGGCGCTGCGTTCCAGTGTTCTGATCCAATACCAGTTTTTCAAACGCCACTCATGAATGGTCTTAACATCCGTTACGGCAACGCCATCGCGAACGTTCTGAAACAATTTATCCAGCGTCCGCAGACAAACGAGATCCCATTCGACGATATGCAGCATATCGAACCGGAATTTATGACCGCAATCGATGAACCATTGCCGCGCACATAAATCGCCATTCTGCCATTTGAAGCGCCAGTGGGAAAAAGGCAGGACATAGTTATTATTGAAGGGCAAATAAGGCGCCGCGAGATTCGGGCCGCCATACATGCCGTAAATCGCCATGCCGGGATTAAACCGGCGCAAAATCAGGATGCGGTTAAGGCATATGTCAGGGCGTTTATGATAAAGAAACAGAATTGCGCGGCGCATTGTTATCCTGCAGGCGTTGCGTTGGCCCAGCCCTTATCACCCTGCCGCCAGTAACTAAGTTCATGACCGCCGGATTTATACGAGGCCCAGCGTTTGCGCGCGGCGGCGACTGCTTCTTCGTTGGTGCCGTCGAAAATTTCGCAAACTCGAGTGTATTCGTCGGCGCGATCGGATCTCGCACCGTCGGTCAGGAACAAAATTTCAGCCTGGTTGGGACGCTCATCATGCGATGTAAGCCAGACCGGCTGCATTTCGGCATTGCCGTCTTTTTCATTGCCGTGGGGCAGGAATTTGTTGGGGTTGTAAGTCCACAAATGCTGCGTCAACGCTTCGACGCGCTCCGGCGATCCGGCCATAACCACCGCCTTCATCCCGCGTTCGAGCGTTTTCTCGAGCAGTTCCGGCAGCACCTGCTCCAGCTCTTTTCGCGTCAGATGATAGAAACGGATTTCGGTCATTTTGTCCTATGGCGCAGACGCACCGCACATTTGCGGCGTTACAATAATCGGTGCGGTAATTTTTCCATTCGACGAAATATATTCGACCTCTATCGTCAATCCATAAGCCAGCAATTTCCGGTAATCTTCCCGAACGCATGCGGTTTTTGACATTTCTTCGTGAAGCGCATCCATCATCTGATCGAATTCTCCGCCATATTTATTGGTCGATAAATCATAAATAATTTTATCCCGATCGGCACGAATTGTCTCTAAATACGTTGTCTCATCAACGCGTTGCGGCAAATGCAGACGAAACTTCATAGCCATTGCCAGAGTTTTGGCCAATACCTCAACGCTAACCTCGCGCACCGCTTCCTGGGTCGTCGGCGCATTCGGCTTCAAAAGACGCGCCGCCACAATATCAACGCCAACGAAGCATAAAGATATTCCGAGAAGAATGAGAAATTTACGCATTCAACCGGTTGCTATTTTTCATAGTGTTCCGCCACAAGCTTATCCAACAGCCGTACACCGAACGCCGTCGCACCTTTGGGGCATACCGGCTTGTCTTTCGTTTGCCACGCCATACCCGCGATATCGAGATGCGCCCACGGCGTGCCTTTTTTGACAAAGCGTTGCAGAAATTGAGCGGCGGTAATGCTGCCTGCATCGCGGCCGGAGCCGATATTCTTGATGTCGGCCACTGACGAATCGATATCCTTGTCGAACGCATCGCATAACGGGAAACGCCACAGCTTTTCCTCAACCGCTTTACCGGCTTCCACCAATTGGCCGCTAAAAACATCGTCGTTGCTGAACAGCCCGGCATATTCGTGGCCGAGCGCAACAATGATCGCGCCCGTCAGCGTCGCCAGATCGACCATACAACGCGGGTTGAATTTTTCCTGCGCGTACCACATCGCATCGGCCAGAACCAAACGGCCTTCGGCATCAGTGTTGAGAACCTCGACCGTCTGGCCCGACATTGTGGTCACGATATCGCCCGGCCGCTGCGCGTTGCCGTCCGGCATATTCTCGACCAGCCCGACGACTCCCAGCACATTGGCTTTTGCCTTGCGCCCGGCCAGCGCCATCATCGCGCCAATCACAGCGCCTGCTCCAGCCATATCCCATTTCATATCGTCCATACCGGGCGGCGGCTTCAGCGAGATACCACCGGTATCGAAAGTCACGCCTTTGCCGATAAAAGCTGCCGGGCGCTTGTCGCGAGCACCGGGATTGCCGCTCCACAGCATCGTCACCAGCCGCGGCGCGCGGATACTGCCCTGCGCGACGCCAAGCAAAGCGCCCATACCGAGCCGCTTCATCTGCTTTTCATCCAGAATTTCGACTTTAACACCCAGATTTTTCAAGGCATTGCATTGAGCCGCTAAAGTTTCAGGATAAATAACGTTCGGCGGCTCCGAAACCAGATCCCGGGTGAAAAAGACGCCGTCACTGAGCTTATCGAGCGCCGCATAAGCCTTGCGCGCCTTTGCCGTATCACTGCAGAGAACCGACATATTTTTCAGGGCCGGTTTCTGTTCCGGCTTCAGTTTGGTTCGGTATTTGTCGAAGCGATAAGACCGCAACCGGGCGCCAAAGGCAGCATGTGCTGCCGCTTCACCCACCGGCAGAGCCAAATCTTCGTGATCGTCCATAATGAAGGCAGCATCTGCGTCCTTGCCGCACAACGAAGCATAGGCGGTACCGCCGATGCGCTGAATCGCCGCGTCGGTTGCCTTGGCCGGATCGCCGATTCCAATCAGTACGATCCGCGACAGGCGTGATTTGGCGGGAGCAAGTATCGAAAGGCTTTGCTCTTTTGCCCCGGTAAAATGGCTGCCTGCCATTGCCCGCTTAAGCGCACCGCCAAGTTTATGATCGAGTTTGGCCCCTTCCGTGCCCAATTTCTGCCCCGCAGCGACTGTAAGAACCAGCGCATCCTCTGCAGGAAGACTCAGCGGCGAAAAAGCGAGTTTGAGCATGAAATTATCCTTTATTGCTAAAACATTGCGGTTCAAGGCTAAAACCGATAAAGAACTTCCGGCAAAAGATTGTCAAGCCGAGGCAGGGAGCCGCGCCGGCATGAACCGCCTTAATCTCTATATATTCCGCCAATTGACGATTGCCTTCGTGTTTGCCGCAAGCGCGGTGACGTTTGTTATTCTATTCACGCAATCGTTCCGCCTGCTGACCCTGGTTATCGACAATTCGTCCACCATGTGGATTTTCCTCAATTTGATGGCTCTATCGATTCCGACATTCCTGCCATTGGTATTGCCGCTCGGCCTGGGCGTGGCCGTGCTGTTCGTCTACCACAAGCTGGCGATCGACAGCGAGTTGATCGTCATGCGCGCTGTCGGCATCAGCCCTATGCGGCAGGCTGTTCCTGCCTTGATACTGACCAGCTTTGTTTTGCTGTTCGGATATATGCTGACGCTCTGGATCACCCCAACGGCCAATCGTAACCTGGTCGCGCTCGAATATCATATGCGCGATAATTATGCCGTACTGCTGACACGCCCCGGCAACTTCAATGACATTACCGATGGCCTGACTTTCTATGCGCGCGCGCGTGGGTCTGGCGGCGCACTGGAAGGCATCCTTATGCATGACGTGCGCAAGCCCGAAACGCCGGTGACGATCATGGCCGACCGGGGCCAGGTGGTCGATAACAACGGCCAGCCGCAATTGGTTATCTTCGACGGCCGCAGGCAAGAAATGAACGAAGCTACCGGCGAGCTTTCTCAGCTTGCGTTCGATCAATATGTCCTCGATATCAATGCGCTGCGAAGCACCGGCGCTCCACGGTTGCCGGATCCGCGTGAGCAAACCATCACCGAATTGCTTAACCCCTCGCCGCAAATGTTGGCAGAGCGCGCTTCGCAAGGGAGATTAATGGCAGAACTGCATCAACGCCTCTCCGCACCTTTGCTGGCCCTCTCTTACACGTTGATCGGTCTTGCCGCCATTCTGGCCGGCGAGTTTAACCGCCGCGGCATGAGCCGCCGCATCTTCATCGCCGCCAGCGCCATTATCGCCGTGCAAGCTACCACTATGTCGATCAACAGCATGATTGGCAGAGAAAGCTGGTTGGCGTTTGCTTTTTATATCGTCGTACTGGCGCCGGCGGTTTTGTGTTTTATTCTAATTAATCTGGAACGCATGCGGCGTCCGAACGAAAGCACCTCACCGGAAGCCATAACTTCATGATCCAGCATTCAACCCTTAACCGCTATTTCGGGCGGCAATATATTTTATGGTTTCTGCTTTTCATGGCGGTGTTGGCGGGAGTTATCTTCCTGTTCGAAGTTGCCGAACTTCTGCGCCGCGCCGCCGACAGGCCTGACACAAGCTTCGGCCTGATCCTGAAAATGGGCATGTACAAACTGCCCGATACGATCGAGCGCATTCTGCCTTTCGTTGTTCTGTTCGCAGGCATGTTTACCTTCTGGCGCCTGACGCGCAGCTATGAACTGGTGGTGGTGCGCTCGGTCGGCGTTTCGGCCTGGCAGTTTCTGGCGCCTGCCTTGTTCATCACCCTGATGTTCAGCTTTTTCAATGTTACCCTGCTCAACCCGATTGGCGCTATTTTTAACGGCCGCTATAAAGATCTCGAACTGCATTATCTGGAACGCGTACCGACCATGGAACTGACCGGCGCCGGATTATGGCTGCGCCAGCGCGATACAGACCGGCGGTATTTGCTGCATGCCGATCATGTCGAGATGGATCCGTTAACACTGACGCCGCTGATCGTTCTTATTTATGACAAGAACGATCGTTATCTGGGCCGCATCGACGCGCCAAAGGCAATTCTGCGCGACGGTTTTTGGGAAATCCAGAACGCCTGGTTTAATTGGGATCAGCAGGCGCCTCAACATAGCGACTATTATCAACTGCCAACCACGCTGACGCTCGGCAAAATCCAGGAAAGCATGGCGCCGCCCAACACAATCTCCTTCTGGAAATTACCAAGCTTTATACGCGCACTGAAAGCGATCGGATTGCCGCCTGCCCGGCATGAGCTTGAATTCCAGCGATTACTCTCGCAGCCCATCCTGCTATGCGCGATGGTTTTGTTCGCGGCCGCCTTTTCATTGCGGATGAGCCGGCGCGGCGGCGTTATGAATATCGTCGTGACCGGCGTAGTACTCGGCAGCATGGTCTTTTCGCTCAATAATGTAGTAACTGCACTTGGCGCTAATCAGGATTTGCCCGTTATTCTGGCCGCCTGGGCGATCCCCTTATCGGCCCTTGCCTCAGGCAATGCAGCTTTGCTTTATTTAGAGGACGGTTAATGATATCACTGCCTTCGATGAAACAATCGCTCGTCTATTCCGTTCTCTTTGCCGCAGCTCTCTGCGCGTGGCCCTTAGCAGCCAATGCCCAGCGCGTCAGCCAATTGCATGGCGGCATGCATGCGCCCGCCCACAGCTCAGGCAAGCCCCCGGCCGCCGGCATGGATTCGCGTATCGTTGCCGTGGTCAACGATAACGTCATTTCTTCAACCGATCTCAACGCCCGTATGGCAATGGCTTTTCTGGCTTCCGGCCTGCCCGACACGCCACAAGTGCGCGCGCGCCTGATCATGCAGATCCTGCGCACAATGGTCGACGAGCAATTGGAAATGCAGGAAGCCAAAAAGCTCGATATTTCGATCTCGCAAGACGAAATCGACAAGGCACTCGAACGCATCGCCCACGACAACAATATTCCCGGCGGCGATATGAAGGCCTTTTTGGCCGCGCGCGGCATTCCGGCCGACTCACTCGTCGTCCAAATCAGAGCCGGCCTTTCCTGGAACAAAGTGATCCAGCGCGAATTGCGCCCGCGCGTCGATGTCGGCGATGACGAGGTCGATTCCGCGATTGAGCGATCGAAGGCGAGTGCCGGCAAGGAAGAATATCTGGTCAGCGAAATTTTTCTGTCGGTCGATAGCCCAAAGGACGAGGATCAAGTAAAGCAATTCGCCGATAATCTCGTGCATCAGTTGAAGCAAGGCGGCAATTTCGGCGCCGTCGCCCGGCAATTTTCGCAGGGAACCGGCGCAGCCGCAGGCGGTGATATCGGCTGGATCCAGGCAGGCCAATTGGGACCGGATCTCGATCATGCCCTATCTTCGATGAAAACCGGCGATCTCAGCGAGCCCATTCGCACCGCGAGCGGCTATCACATTCTTGGCCTCCGCGAAAAACGTGTAATGTCGGTTGTCGGTGAAAGCTCCGATATCACGGCTGAACTTCAGCAAGCCTTTCATGAATTTGGCCCTTCTTCCAACAAACCCGCGCTGCATGCCGAGACCGATAAACTCCGTTCGACCATTTCCGGCTGTAAAGATCTGAAAGCTCGATTGCATGATCAATTTCCGGCCTGGCATTGGACCGATCTTGGCTCAGTGAAGCTCGCCTCCGCCCCATCTTGGCTATCTGAAAAAGCACGCAATCTGCCAATCGGCCAACCGAGCGATGCACTGGTTGTCGGGCCTGGCGTGCTGGTCTTTTATGTCTGCAACCGCACCGCCCCCGAAGGCAAGATTGACCGCGAGGCAATCGCCAAC
>OLLY01000117.1_pt1 | contig 69450 bp, 68 predicted proteins | sample 1604681 | NCBI WGS metagenome assembly OLLY01 (sample SAMEA104055725, study PRJEB20765) | soil metagenome | biome: Arctic tundra; feature: Polygonal ground; material: soil | place: USA | collected 2011-09 | depth 0-0.5 m | reverse complement strand
AGTCCTGCCATACCGGCGCCGATAACGTGGATGTGCCTGCTCATAAACTCAATTTAGCAGATTTCTCAGCGCGAGCCACAATTTCTGCCATGCCGGCAAAGAAATACGTGTGGAAATATCCTGCCAGTCGGCCTCGACCAGCCGTTCGAAGATAGCGTGATAATAGCTGTACATAACGCGGGCCGGCTTCATGGCCGAGGGCTTGCATTCATCCATCGCAAGGCCTGCTCGTTCAAAATGATTTTGCGCTGTTGCCGCCAGATCGCGGCAAATAGCGGGCAGGGCAGTGGCGCGCAGTACTTCGTTTGGCGTGCGCGTGGTAACGCCATGTTTTATCAGCAGTTCCTGCGGCAAATAAAGCCGCCCGCGCGAGGCATCCTCGGCCAGATCGCGCAGGATATTGGTAAGTTGAAAGGCGCGGCCGAGATGATAGGAAACTTCCATCGCTTTTTCACTGGCATCGCCAAAGATCCGTACCGACACCCGTCCCACGGCGCTGGCGACGCGGTCGCAATACAGATCGAGCGTGGCAAGATCGGGAGCGCTGATAGGCTCGCCGGCATCCATTTCCATTCCGTCAATAATGTCCTGAAAATCTTTTTCGATTAAGCCAAAACCTGTAACGGCAGGAGCCAGCGCGACGGTAATCGTATCGTTTGGCTTGCCGCAGAATAAATCGCTGATGCGTTTGCGCCACTCATCAAGGCCGCGCTTGCGTTCTTCCGGCGTTGCGCCGTCATCGGCAATATCGTCCACCACGCGGCAAAAAGCATAGAGCGCATACATTGCTTCGCGCCGCGCTTTCGGCAGCATTGCCATTCCGGCATGAAAAGATGTGCGCGAAGCGTTCACGCGCGCTTTTACATCACTCAGGGCGTCTGAATAAGTCACCGTCATCAGAGCCACGCGCGGATCAAGCCGGTCAGCGCCGCGAACAGCACGGCGGTTTTGCCCAGTTTGACGTTATCGTGCAGCGGATCATACCGGCGCAGCAGCAAAATCAATCGCTCAGCCAGAACGTATATAATCGATGTTTCGCATTTCAGGCGCATATCCGGTACGCGGCGCGGTATATCGCTTGCCTGCGGCATCATCATGTCGAGGCGATTAAGCATCGCATCCAATGTTTTGCGCAATCCTGGCGTTGATTGATCTTTGGCCAGATCTTCGATCGACCCGCCATTGGCGGCCAGCATATCTTGCGGAATATAAACGCGGTCGAGCTTGGCGTAATCGTCGGCGCAATCCTGAATGTGATTGATGATCTGCAGAGCCGAGCATAATGCATCGCCTGCGGGCCACGCGCTTTCGCCGATGCCGTGCAGGGCCAACACATGGCGGCCAACAGGGGATGCAGAATAGCGGCAGTAATCCAGAAGATCGTCCCAATCCTGATAACGCAATTGCGTGGCATCGCGTTTGAAGGCGGTCAACAGATCGAGGCAATGCTGCGCTGTGATGCCGGTCTCAATCAGGCTTTGACGCATGGCCGTGGCGCTCGGTACATCCGTACCCGGATCGCCCAGCAATATAGCGGAAAAACGGTCAAGCCGCGCGATTTTAACATCAGGCTCGAGCAGGGGATGATCGCTGATATCGTCAGCCGCGCGGGCAAAATTATAGAGAGCATGCACATGCGCGCGCAGATCGGGGCGGATCAAAAACGATCCGACCGGAAAGTTTTCTCCCTCGCGATTTTTACTGCTGGGAGTTTCGATGTTTTGTGTTGCAGCCATTGTCATGAGGATGCTGCCGATCGGCCTTTCCACATACCGCCTTTACCTTGCCAGTAAAGACGGGCGGAGTCGACCGTGGCGACCATATAGATAATGGCGGCTGCCGGTAGCATAAAAGCCCAGGCAGGCGGCAATTCATACAAACGAATAGTCGGCAAATACAGAATGGTCATAATCAGCCAGGCGGCCAGCCCGGCTTCGGCGACCAGATAACTGCCGAAGATCGGAAATAATGTAGGTACCAGGAACAACAAGCATAAACCGATAATCGTGCCGAGTAGATAAAGGGGTGAATAATGAAGCTGCGTGTAAGCTGTGCGCGCCACCATACGCCATACATCGGCGATTTTCGGGTAAACGCGGAGGCTTTTAACGTCGGGTGACAGGCCGAGCTCGATATGCTCGCCGCTTTTTTTGATTTCCCTGGCCAGAGCGCAATCGTCGATCAATTGCGATTTTATCGAGGCCAGACCGCCGATTTTATCGAGCGCCACACGCCTTAACAGGATGACGCCACCAGCTGCAGCCGCGAGAGAAGATCGTGGATCATTTGCGCGGCGAAAAGGATAAAGCATCGCAAAGAAAAATACGAAAGCCGGGATGAGAAGTTTTTCGGCAAAAGTTTCGCAATGTAATTTAACCATTAAGGAAACGAGGCCAAGATTGCGTTCGACAGCGCGGCTCATCAAAGCACTGAGGTTGTCGGACGAATGAAGAATATCGGCATCGGTGAAAAGAATATAATCCGCCGTGCTTTGTGCGACGCCGGCATTCAGCGCGGCCAGCTTGCCATTTTTCCATTCGGTTTCCAGTTCCGGTGCGTTGATGATCGTTATGCGATCACCGCCAAGCTTACGCGCTACATCGGCGGTACCGTCGCTGCTATGATCGTCGACCAGAATGATGCGCCACTCGCCGGGATAATCTTGATCCAGAAGGGAAGGCAGGCTTTGCGGCAAAGCTTCTGCTTCGTTACGGGCGGGTACGATGATATCGACGCTCGGCCAGGTATCGGGCGCGGGAGATTCACGCGGAAAAAATGGTTGCCAGAACCGCCCGTGAGACAAAGCGAGATAGGACCAGGCCAGCAGGCTGATGATGGATATAACGGCTAGCAATATCCATTCTCCTGAAACCATTTAACGGCGTCGGCGATTGCAGCCGTCGCGGCGCGCGCTTTGTAGCCAAGCTCGCGCTCGGCTTTGGCGCTGGAGAAAAACATTTTCTTTTTCGCCATGCGCAAAGCATCCACGGTAACGAAAGGTTCCTGCCGCGTGAAATGGGCCACAGCTTCGGCGGCATAGGCAATCGGAAAAATCAATTCGCGCGGCAGCTTGATTGCAGGCGGCGGCCGGTTAACAAGTTTCGCGATAACGGCAAGGATTTCTCCCAGTCCGAGATTTTCGCCGCCGAGTACATAGCGCTCGCCGTTCTTGCCGCGCTCGTAAGCCAGCCAGTGTCCCATCGCCACATCATCGACATGCACGATATTAAGGCCGGTATCGACATAGGCGGGAATGCGTCCTTTTGCCGCTTCGGTGATGATGCGGCCAGTAGGCGTAGGCTTGATATCGCGCGGGCCGATTGGCGTCGAAGGATTGACGATCACCGCGGGAAGATTGTGTTGGCGGATGAGGCGATTTACGGCCTGCTCCGCCAAAAATTTCGATTTTTTGTATGTGCCAATCATATCGGCGTAGCCGACCGGCGTTGCCTCATCGGCCGGCGCACCGTCAGCATTGCTGCCGAGCGTCGCAACGGAACTCGTATAAACGATATGTTCTATACCTGCTGCCAGTGCGGCTTCCATCAATGCGTGTGTTCCATCTACATTGATGTGATGCATCGCCGCTGGATCGGGCACCCAGATACGGTAATCGGCCGCGATATGAAACAACGCGTGGCAACCTTTAAGCTTGTCACGATAGGTGGCCGGATTGCCCAAATCGCCTTCGACAATTTCTACATCGAGACCGGCCAGATTGCGGCGATCATTATTGGGTCGCGCCAGCGCGCGCACGCGATGGCCTTTCGCCAGCAGCACGCGCGCTACGGCCGCGCCGACAAATCCGGTAGCACCGGTAACAAAGGTAAGGGGAGCTTCGCTCATCGATCTTTTATAAGGATGGATGCAATCGGGTTCAAGTTAAGCGTTATGCCAGTGGTTCATTATAAGTATGCAATTTTCCTTGATAATCCTCGATTAGCCAGCCCTTTTCCGGCTTGTTCGCGAATACTGGCCCTGCGGGCACTTTACCTGCGCCGCCCGGAATATCGAGGATCAGGGTCGGTTGGCACAAACCCGACAAATGGCCGCGCAGCTGTTTCAGCAAAGCCTGAGCTTGAGCCAGCGGTACGCGGAAATGGCTGGTGCCTCGGGCAAGATCCAGTTGATGCAAATAATGCGGCTTGATCCGGTTTTCTACAAAAGCGCGCATGAGATCGCTCAACGTTTTCGGATCATCATTGACGCCGCGCAGCAGCACGCTTTGCGAAAGTAAGGGGAAGCCGGCATCGGCCAATCGCGAGCAGGCGGCGCGCGCTTCGATTGTCAGTTCGCGTGGATGATTACAATGGAGCAAAATATAAACCGGTTTGTCGCAGCGGAGAGCGGCGATCAACTCCGGCGTGATGCGGGCGGGATCGACCACAGGCACGCGCGTATGGATACGAATAATTTTTACATGATCGATCGAATTGAGCTGCGTAATGACTTCTGACAATCGGCGGTCGGATAGCATCAAAGGATCGCCGCCGGTCAGGATCACTTCCCAGATTTCTTTATGCGCGGCGATATAGTCGAACGCATGCTGCAATGCTTCTGCCGAGAGCAAGTTTCCATCTCCACCAATTTGCTCGCGGCGAAAGCAAAAACGGCAATAGACCGGACAGGCATGCAATAGCTTCAACAGCAAGCGATCCGGATAGCGATGCACAATGCCTTCGACAACACTGTACGCACCGTCGCCGATCGGATCGGCTAGTTCGTCGGGATGAATATGTAATTCTTTTTCCGATGGAACGAATTGAGCGGCGATCGGATCAAGGGGATCGTTTGGATCGATCAAATTCAGCATCGCCGGCGTAACCGACACGGCAAAGGAGGCGGCAACTTTGTGCAATTCCGGCGTTATATTTGGCAGTACGCCAGCATTATACAAATTCTGCAGCGAATGGGCTGCCGCGTTGTTGGCTTTCATATCTATCCTTTACAAAACGATCAACGGCACGCCGATGCATAAAATGGCGATGCCGATCAGCTTGGGCTTTGTGATTTTCTCGCGGAAGAATACATAACCTACGATCAGGGCCGCAATCTGGCTCATCACGCGCTTGATCGTTTCGAATGGCCCGGCAGGCGTGATCTGCAAAGATAGCAATTGCAGAGCGTACGAGGCGCCGCCAACCGCTCCGGTGATAAATAAAAACGGCAATCGGCGGCGAGGCAATGGCCGTAATTGCAATTCGCCACGCAGGGCCAGCCACAAAAATAAAATCAGGGAAAATCCGCCAAAAACATATAAGGCGTGAAATGAAGGATCGGCCTCGCGTAGAGCAAGTTTATCGAAAGGGGCGCCAAAGGCCCATACCAGTGCAGCCATCAGCGCAAGTGGTGCGCCGCGTTTTTTGGCGAAGTTTTTCCAGAATGAAAAAATATCGAACGGCTTCGACGGCGGTGCATACAGCCAGAGCACCCCCAATACGGCCAGCACAATACCGGTCCATTGGGTAAATGAAGGCCACTCGCCGAGCAGTGGAATGCCGATCAAGGCAGTAAAAACCGGACAAAGCCCCAGCACCGGGACCATCAGACTAAAAGGCGATAGAGCAATCGCACGTATTGTCAGAATATACCCAAGCATGGTGAGGAGCAGAACGATCGTGCCCGGCAGAAAATAGGCCGGCATTACATGAACAGGGGCCGAGATCGCGACCCACAACGTTAAAATTGGCAAATGAAAAGCGAATATCCACAAAATGACCAGTTGTGGCCGCCCGGCCCGCGCAGCTTTTTTGTTGAGCATATAAAATGCCGCCAGCGTTAGGCCGGTAAGAGCGCTGTAGAGAATACCGAGAGAAGGGATATGCATGAGATTTGGAAGAAGAACCCGATGGCGCGGAAGCTCCTTATAAGAGCATCGGTTGGCGGGATCATCCTCATTCATTGAAAAATCCAGAGGCCGTCGATCTCAATTTTTAAGTCATTGATTAAATTGAGAAATTTTTGACAACATTCTTGCGGGAGCGGCAAAAAAATCGCACGAGAGAGGCGTTTTTCTTAGATTTCTCAACGATTAAAGCCGGTTAACGAAATATCAACCCCGGGTCTCTTAACTGTCAGGAGCATGGATTAGCACTGCTTGGTCCCGCGCGGCTTTCTGCTGACGGCAAGCTGGTGTTATGTGGTCGCAGGACCGCGCCGGGGAGGATTATCGAGTGGACAATTTTACAGCGGATAAGCGCCCATTGTGGCGTCTGCTGGCCAGATCCCGTTGGATCTGGATTGCCGCTCTTACGGTCGTCATCGGTATGGCTGGTTGTTCGGGTTTTGCGCCCGATGCCAAGCCGACCACTGGCCGCAATCCCGCGGTTGCCGAAGTTCCCGATAAAGATGAAACGGTGCGTGGCGAAGAAGAGCCCGCCATCGTTACGCTCGATATCGGCGAGTCATTGCATGAGCGCAAGCTGGCCAGCGGCGATAAGTTGCCCGGCAACATTATTATTCCGACGACTAATCTCGAGGCTGTCCCGGTAACCGCTGCATTGCAGGCTGTTCTCAGTGGTACCGATGTGTCGCTTTCCTGGGATTCGGGAACGTTTGACGATCACCTTGTTACCGTCATGAATATGAGCGGGCCGTTGCCGCTAGTGGTCCAGAAGATCTGCTCCGGGGCAAAAGTGTTCTGCTCCTATCGGCATGGGTCTCTTGAATTAAAAGATAAAGAAACTTTCATCGTTCCTTTGCCGCCGATTAGCAAGGCAAGCAGTTTGGGCGGGCTTTCCAGTGCGGGTGGTGGTGGTGCCGGTGCCGGCGCGGGTAGTCCGGGTGGCGCCACCAGTTCTTCTGCAGGCGGCACGCCAGGTGCTGCAAGTGTAGAAAGCGTTTCCAGCGCTGCCGGTAATACGATGGCTGACGCGATCAGCGATTTGTCCAATGACAAGGCGCGGATAGATGTTCAGGGCGGTAATATTATTTATACCACCGATACTGAAGGTGAAGATCGCGTGCGCGAATATCTCGAGGAGTTGCGCAATGGACGGCCGTTAGTGGTCTTGCAGCTCTATATTTGGGAAGTTACGCTTAACAAAGAAAACTCCGAAGGTATTAACTGGCAGCATTTGCAGTTTCCGAAAATTGGCGGTCACTTCGAAAGCCTCGATCTTTCGGCGCCGGCCAGCTCAATATCGGCTGCTACCACCGATGCGGTTACGTTCGGCGCTGTTACGGCGGGTAAGGTCAGCGCTTCGCTGTTAGCTTCGTTTCTGTCTACGCAGGGGCGTACGCAGACAATCAGTAATCCGCAAATCACTTTCGTTTCCGGTTCCAGCGCGCAGTTTATGGTTGGCGGTCAGACCACCTATGTTTCATCCGTCGGTCAGCTTGTGAGTGCTACAAACGGAATTAGCGGTACAACTACGGGCAGCGGCGCCGCCGGCGTTGGCACGAATACAATATCGACTTCCAGTATTTCGACCGGTCTTTCGATTGGTGTCAGCGGCGCTTACGACAACGGCGTTGTTTTCGCCAATCTCAATCTTAGCCTCACGAATCTGGTTGGCGGCACCGTGCCGACGACGACTGAGGATGGTGAAACGATCGGTCTTCCCGTGACCGTCAATCGTCAGGTTTCGACCATCATCCGTGTGCGTCCCGGCGACAATCTTGTGATGGCCGGTATGGTGACGTCAAATGACTCCAATACGCGGCAGGGGCTTCCGTTGCCGGGCGATGCGCGTCTGCCTATGTATGGCGATGATAACCTTGCGAACAACGAACTGGTCGTGATGGTCAAGCCGTCCGTCGTCTTGTTTGCCGATAAAAGTTCAAGCGAAGAAGCCAGGAAAAGAGAAGAGGCTGCCAAGCCGTTACCTGCCGCTCTTGTGATCGATAAAGACGGAACCAAGTCAATGGCGATGCCGGGCAGCGTGCCCGCCGCTCCGATGCCGGCGACGACTGCGGTAGCAATCAAGCCTGAATCTGCCGTGTCTGAATCGGTCGTTGTTCAACCTTCGGCGGCGCCGGTACAATTTGTTCCGGATACCGGCAATGATAATGCGCCGGTCGATCAGCATCTTATGCAACGTGGTTTTAGTCATGCCTTCGATCAGTTGCTGCAGCCTTCATCGTCCGCAGCCAGTGCTGCCGATGCTTCGCCGCCGGGCGGGGATAGCCCATGATGCCTGTCCGCGCCGTAAGTCGGATTTTGCTGGCAGCTATTATCGGAGTTTTGGTTTCAACTCCGGTTCTTGCGCGCGATGCCGCATTTCTTGATCCGGGGGCGATAAACGGCGGTGGTCCTGGCGACGAAGCCGTTAAAGTCGAACCCAAAAGCGAAATCGATATTGGCGATACCACGGTTGGATTAGCTCGCCGTGCAACCTTGTTTTTTGTCAATGAAAGCACGGGCCCTGTGAAGGTCGAGAATGTGTCGCTCAATGGCGATGCGAGCGTTATCAGTGAAATTAGCAACAACGATTGCTCTAAACAGGGCGTAATCGCTCCTCAAAGCCGTTGCAGCGTTGAGGTGTCCGTTACGCCGACGGGGCCGGGAACGTGGACCGTCGAAGCTTTGATGACGCATAACGGCGCTGGCCGTATCGCACGAGCTAAACTGAGCGGAAAGACTGCCGGCGTTGCAACTGACACTAGTAAGGAAAGAGGGCTTGCGGTTTCTGCCAAGGAAGCAAGCCCCGTCAGTTTCGGGGATGTTGCTGTTGATTCCAAGGCTGTGCGTTCTGCATTGATGGTCAATGATAGTACGGATGCGATTACCCTTTTTTCAATCGATGTGATCGAAGCTAATAATGGCTTGGCGCGTCTTGATGAAGGATGCGCGGTGGATATGGAGCTGAAGCCGGGCGAATCCTGTCCGGTGACTTTGGTTTGGACGCCCACGGGGCCCGGCGACATTTCAACCGATCTGATCATTCGTCATAGCGGGCGCTTAGGTTTTGCGGTTATTCCGGTGCGCGGCACGGTCAAGGGCGCGCAGACCGCGCAATTCGAAAGCAAAGATAGTAAAGGCGGTGGAAAAAATTCGAAATCCGGTACGCCGCCTCCGCCCACAGCCGATGAACTTGAGAAGGCGACTGCTGGAAAGATTGCGCAGGTTCCGGCAACAGCATTACCGTCTGCTGCCGCAGCCAAAGCATCGGTAGCTGCTGCGGTTACAAAGGAACTTGGAGACAAATCGGTTCCGAACGGTCCGATGCGGTTAATAGGCACGGTCGGTAATCGTGCTGTTCTTCTGTTGCCGGACGGAACTACCAAAGTTGCCGGAGCGGGGGATGAGTTCACATTATCGGACGATAAGAATGTCAAAGTTTCTGTCGTAACGGCCAAATCGGTCATGCTGGTGATCGATGGAAAAACAAAAGAATTGAGCCTGGGTGTGGCACCGGAACTGGTTGCCAAAGCATCTGCCGCAAATGCCAAAAGCGACGGTAAGGATGGAAAAGACGGTAAAGATGGCAAGGGAGATAAAAAATCATCTACGCCCTCGAGCGCGCCTATTCCAGGCGCGGCAGTAGCTATACCGCGTTGAGGTGGCCATGAACGAAATGGTTCCTCCCAGTCAGGTTAAGCCGCAAGCCGAAGCGTTGAAAATCCGTCCTCGGCACTATGATCTTGCGCTAGCGGAACAGGCCATGCGCCGGGCCAACGGCCGCCATATGGCGATCGATGAGATTCTGCGCCGCAATGGCTTTGCAGTAGATAATCGCGACCGCGCCGAAAAACGCGGCAGCGCGCAAGAAGACCTGACGATGCAATCTTTGCGTCTGTATGTATCGGCGGCTCAGCAGGCTGCGATGGGATTGTGTTTGCTCGAATTACGCCGCGGCGTTTTGAGTATTGCGGTTGGTGACCGTCTTGACGATTCCGATCTCGCGCATATCACCAATGCTCTGCAACGCTCCAATCACGAAGTGCTCAAAGTTGAAGTGGAGCCATGGGATCGCGCTGAACTGGCGCGCCTCATGCGCGAGCAAAGCGAAATTGCCGGCGAGCGACTGTTGCGCGTTTTGGCGACGCTTTCGAAAAATCCCGACGACGCGATGCTGATCGAACAGGCGGTCAACGACATTCTGGCCGAAGCTTTGCAAAGCCGTACTTCGGATATTCATCTTACTCTGCAGGAAGACGATGCGCGCTGCTGGATCCGGTATCGCGTAGACGGCGATCTTGTTTACAAACATTTGGTGCCGCATCGCGTTATGGCGCCGATCGTCACGCGTATCAAAACCGACGCCAAGATGGACGCCGCCGACCGTCAACATCCCCAGGACGGCCGGCTTGCTTTCGAATGGCAAGGCCGCTCGATCGACGTTCGTGTTGCCGCCTTGCCTGTTGCCCCCTCGGGGCAAAAGCTCACGCTGCGTTTGCTTGACCGCGAAAACCTGCGCACCTTTGACGAATTGTTCATGTATGCGCCGCAAGTTTCGGAACGTATTCGCAAGGTGGTGCATGGCCACACCAAGGACGGCGGCCTTATCGTGGTCAGCGGTCCTACCGGCTCCGGTAAATCGACAACCCTGTACGGCATCATTCAGGAAATCGATCGTTCGGCCCGCGCTGTTTATTCAGTCGAAGCGCCGGTCGAATATGACATGCCGTTGGTCGATCAAACATCCGTGACGGATAATTCAGCTAATACTATCGCCGAAATTATTCGCGCACTTATGCGTCACGATCCGGATGTGATCATCGTCGGCGAAATGCGCGACAGCGATACGGTCGAAGCGGCTTTGCGCGCGACGGAATCCGGTCACTTGGTTATCACCACGGTTCATGCTGTCGATGCCTTGCATACGCTCGATCGTATCGACGGCTTTTTAACGTCAGCCTATCGCACCAGCGGTCTTTACATTCTCGGCCACGCGCTGATCGCCAGTCTTTCTCAACGCCTGGTCAAAACGGTTTGCTCTGCTTGCCATAAGACCGAAGAGGCCATTACTGTCTTTGGTACGCCCGAACATTGCGCGGAACTGAATATGCAGCCGGACCACAAGGTCGCTCTGGCGCATAAAGAAGGTTGCGATCTTTGCAATCATACGGGATTTCTAGGCCGTACTTTGGCTTTGGAGGCGATGTTTCCACCTGAAGATCAAGCCAGCCGCCGGGCGATTACGGAAATGATGGTGTCGAACGTTACATCGTCGGTGGTCGATGTGCCGGGCACTATTTATATCCCGCGCCGCCAGACGCTTGTCGATTTGATCAGCCGCTGCGCTATCGACGCCAATATGGGTGCCTCGCTGCTTGTTGAAGAAGCGGCAACCCGCAGCAGCCATATGCGCTGAGGTAGCACCATGAAACTATTTCATGCTCGTTTTGCTCAGCCTCAACCTGGTGGCGCTGTCATTGTGCATGAAGACGATTTCTACTTGCCCGATCAGACGGCCGTCAGGCGCCAGCTGCGCAATAAAGGTTATTGGCCCATCACTATTCGCGAACAAAAACCGCCGCTGTTCGAATGGCTCGATGTGCGTTCGCGCAACTGGCAGATACAGCTATTGCGCGCCTTGCGCTTTCAAAGCGCGACGGCTTCGGCGGGTACGGCACTGCTGAACATTATTGAAGGTGAGCAGGATTCTCGCCGTCGTCTGGCTTTTTTGCCGACGCGTACCGTCCTGAAGGGCGGCGGATCGTTTTCGGAAGCGTTGCGTGAGTTGCGCCTGATGGATGCGGCGACGATGGCCATCATCACCGCCGGTGAAAGAGCGGGCGATCTGAAAGGCGTTATTCAACACGCAATCGAGCATACGGAAGAAAAGGGCAAGCAGTATAAAACTATCATTGCAGCCCTCAGCTGGCTTTCTTTCGACATCAGCAACATTGTCGGCGCCGTGTGGGGCGCGCAATTCGGCTTTATTCCGTATCTCAAGAATAAAGGCATTCAGAGCACTGATCCTGCCGCCGTCGAAAATTTCAATCACGCAATCAAGATAGCAACCTGGATTAATGGAACGTTGCTGGTCCTCATTTCTGGATTGATCATTGCCGCTGTGGTTCTCTCGTTGATGTATTGGTTCAATCGTCATCGTCCGGACCATTTCACCTCGCGCATGCTGATGAAGACCCCGATTTTCGCCAGTTATCTTCGCAATGTCGGTTTTCAGGATGCCGGCAAACTGATGACGCGTCTTTTGCGCGGCAAAGTGCCTTTGGCTGAAGCAATCGAGATTATTATCGAAAGCACTATGGAGCCTTCGTCTCGTTTGTATTGGCATCAGTGTAAAGATCGCATTATGGCCGGTATGGAACCGGCCCGAGCGCTTGCCCGCTGGCCGCTTAACAAAGCCGAATGCGATCAGATAACGACCATTCAGTCGGTCGATCAGTTGGCTGAAGTTTTTGAATCGCTTTCCGGCGAACGCCAATTGATGGCGAAGGCCGATCAACGCCGCATCACAATCCTTAGTATCGTCGTCATGATGGTGCTGTTCGGTGCTACGGTGCTGACCATGATTTATCTTCTTACCATCCAAAATCAGGGCTTCCTCGAAAGCCTTCACGGCCTGCGGAGCGGTTGATGTCCGGCAAAAAAATGCTCGAGAAAATCAAAGCTCATATGGGGGGAGCAAAAGAAAAGTTGCTTGGCATAGTGGCGAAGTCGGCTGCTGGCGCCGATCAGATGGTAGCGGTAGCGGAAACGGAAGCAAAACCTTCTTCCGCCATTGCCAGCTCTCTCACGCACATCCTTACAAGTGCGCCGGGCATGATGGGCGAATTTTATTTTCCCAACGAGCTCATCGGCGGTTGCTGTCCGCGTGTCGTAGGACAAGAAGAAGACATTGTCTGGAATGCTGCTGCCGAGGCCTGCGATACCGAGCGCGTGCATATCGTCTGGCAGGCAATCGAAAATCGTATCTGGTATATTGCCGTTCGATCATCGGAAATGGGATCGCATCCCAATACATGGTGCCCGTTTGCGTCTCTATTGCCTGGCATGAAGGACGCTCAAGCGGCGCCAGTTTGTTATACATACTACAGCGATGAAGCTGCGGTCATGATGACGATCACGGCCGACGGTCTGCAAATTCATCGTAGCATGAGTTCAGTTGTGCGTGCCAAAGCGGAGCGTATGGCGCGTGAACTTGGCAATGCGCCGATTGTTGAGTTGGTGCCGGAGCGTATTCTTAAGCTAACGCCGGCGCCCTGGTATTCGATGTCGCTCTTTGAAGATCGTGCGCGCCGTATCCTGGCGACTTTTGCCGTTTTTAGTGCGCTTAGTTTTGCTACTCTTGCATTTGCAGTATGGCTGTTGACGACAATGGTAATCGTGGGCACCCATGCCAGCCTTAATTCCGCAAAGGAAAGGGCGCAGGATAAAGCCATAGAATTGTTGCATACGGTGACCGATTTGCGCGCCAGTCCTTTGCGCGAGCAGCTGGCAAGTTTCGCTGATGTAAATGACGGTCTTTTGGCGATTAACGGTTTTCTCGAGGTTTATGAGATTAAAGGCGGCAAAGTGCGGTGGCGTGCTGTCGCTCCCACCAATATAACGGCCGACCGCATTTCCGCTCTTGATAACGGCAACGGCAAAACAATCGAAACCACTCCTGTTGGTGTGGTTATCGGCAATAATAATGAAATCGAATATGAGAAAACCAAGGGCAGGCGATGACGGATAATGCTCATCCCATAATGAAGTCTCTGAGCCCAAAATTTATGGGTAGAGCGCTTCAAACTTTGGATCGCGCCACAACGGTTGTGGTGACTGCCTGCTGGGGCGCCGCTATTGTTATGATAGCTTTTGCGCTTTACACCGTCATGCTTTCGGCATCGACACGACGTGCGGCTGAAACCGCTGCTGCTTCCGAACCTGTTTTACCGAAAATCGTGCGTAAGCCTATAGATGTTCATGATGCCCAACCTCTGCTCGATAGGTTGCAGCATCGTTTCCCAGACCTCAAATTTGCTCTTGCTAACGACCAATCGCTTACGGTGTCGGCCAATGATGGCAGCCGCTTCCGTGAATGGATCACTGTGCTTGGTTATATCGATACCGTTTCACCCAAATATCGTTGGACAATGAGCGGATTTTGTGTCGGTAAATGTGAAAACAATGCACTCATGCATGCAATTTTGACAGCGGAACGTATTTCCTTTGAAGCGCCACAGTCGGAAGACAATCGCTAAGCGGCTGCCCATATTAATCAGTTCTTCGTTGACATTTAGGTTAAAAGAATATTTCATAGCAGAATCATAACTTTAGGACCAAGTTTGCACTGCGTCGTTTCTTAATTCTTCATTTCAAATTTCCGATTAAAATAAGAATGTTTTAAGATGCGACGATATGCCCGTGAAGAACGCCGTGCCTTGGGGAAGTTACTTTGAAAACGGGAAGGAAGAGAATGAGAGCGGGGAGGGCACCAATCGAAAAGCGCTTCGCAGCCGATGCTGGTATTGCCATCGGTCCAATTCTTTTCATCATTGCCATTCTTGGCATTCTTGCAGCGGCCATTGCGGCGGGCAGCGGTACTTTCACATCAAGTACCAACAATGAAAGTTCCAAAACTAAAGCGGCCGCGCTTATTCAGATCGGCGAAAATCTGAAAATCGGTATGGATCGTCTTCTGCTGGAAAACGACATTACCTTTGCCAACGTTGTTATCGGCATCACTAACACAACCAATACAACCGATCTATTCTCGCCGACCGGCGGCGGTATTACCATTCCCGCTACGTCGATGGCGCAAACTCCAACCAATGACCCATGGTATTATCCAACGGCGATTTTGCCGTCTTTAGGCACCGGCGTTTCTACTAATCTCGAAGATCGCATGGCGATGATTCAGGTCGATAGCGGCACCTGTGATCAAATTAACTCGAAAGCCAATGCTGTAAATATTAACGCAGCGAATTATGATCTCGGCACTTTCACGGCCCCCAATAACACCACGGTATTCGACATGGGCAATTTGCTTGGGGGTAATTGGCCTGCAGTTTTGAATGGAACCCTGGTTGGTTGCGTCAGCAACGGTACCAGTTTTTGGTTCTATCAAGTCCTCGCTATCCAATAATTTATTCCAAAAACACCATAAGTTAGCCGGCAAGTAAATCTTTGCCTGTGTCGACCGGACCCGCTATAACCCTACCTCAGCCAAATTTGAGTCTTGCGGTTTCGCAGGGGAACCGCAAAACGGTTTCGTATTTCCGCATCTTGTTTCGAGGTTCTGCCGTGTCGATCAATCGCCTAAAAGATTTTGTACTTTGGGTTACCGCATTTGGCTTCGCAGCCATATTACCGGAGAGGGCATGGGCGAACAGCTTTCCTGTCCCCTGGGGCCTCAACCTGCAAACGCCTGGGTCGCCGGTGCAGGGCTATATCAATATGTTCCATAACGCATTGCTGGTCATCATCACGGTAATTTGCGTTTTTGTTCTTCTCCTTCTTTTGTATGTGATGGCTCGTTTCAATCGCGCGGCAAATCCGACGCCGAGCCGTACGGCACATAACATGAAGCTGGAAGTTTTATGGACCGTTATTCCTTGCTTTATCGTAGCGGCCATTGCTTGCGTTTCATTCCCGCTGCTCTACTACACGGATCGTATGCCGACGCCGGATCTTACGCTCAAGGTCACCGGGCATCAGTGGTACTGGTCTTACGAATATCCGGAACAAGCCGATATTAGTTTCGATAGTCACGCGATTTGGGATTCATCGCAAGTTACCGACGACCAGGCCCAGAAACTATTGGCTGATGCCATGCCCAACTGGCTGGTTAAAAACCAGCCGATGCGTTTGCTGGAAGTCGATAATCGTATCGTTTTGCCGGTTGGCAAAAATGTCCGCGTCCAGATAACCGGCAGCGATGTCGAGCATTCGTGGTTTTTGCCGTCACTTGGTGTTAACCGCATGGCAGTGCCGGGCCGTCTCGGCGAGTTATGGCTTAAAATCACCGAGCCTGGCGTTTATTATGGCCAGTGCTCGATGATTTGCGGCAATGGCCACGGCTATATGCCTATCGTGATCGAAGGCGTGACGCCGGAGCAATTCGCTGCCTGGGTGCAATCGAAAAAGAGCACCGTTGGTCAGCAAGAAAACGGGGAGGGCATCTATATCGATGCGCCGCCGCGTTATGTCACCACACAAGATACCGGCAGGTTTATCCCGGTATCTGATGAATCCCATTCCGAATAACGTACGCAAGGTAAAGCGAGGAATAAAGAATGACGACCGCTCATTACGAAACAGATCATCATGCGCATGACCATAAGCCCGGTTTTTTTGTGCGCTGGTTCTGCTCGACCAATCACAAGGATATCGGCACCCTTTATATGATTTTCGCGGTGATCGCCGGTCTCATCGGGGGCGCCGTATCGGTTTGGATGCGCCTTAACCTGATGCATCCCGGATCGCACTATGTTGCGAATGGTCAGGAATGGAACGTTCTGATCACCGCTCACGGCCTTATAATGGTATTTTTCACCGTAATGCCGGCGCTGATCGGCGGCTTCGGCAACTGGTTTATTCCTTTGTTGATCGGTGCGCCGGATATGGCTTTCCCGCGCCTCAACAATATCAGCTTCTGGCTGATGATCCCGTCTTTCGCTTTGTTGATGGGCTCGGCCTTGGTTGGCCCGGGCGCAGGCACCGGCTGGACGATCTATCCGCCGCTTTCGAGTTCTATCGGCCATCCGGGCGCGTCAGTCGATATGGCGATTTTTGCTCTGCATTTGGCGGGCGCGTCGTCGATTTTGGGTTCGCTCAACTTCATCACCACCATCTTTAACATGCGCGCCCCCGGCATGACGCTGCACAAGATGCCGCTGTTTATATGGAGCATGCTGATCACCGCTTTCCTGTTGTTGCTATCTCTGCCGGTACTCGGCGGCGCGATCACGATGCTGCTGACCGACCGCAATTTCGGCACCAGCTTTTTCGATCCTGCCGGCGGCGGCGATCCGATCTTGTTCCAGCATCTGTTCTGGTTCTTCGGCCATCCTGAAGTTTACATCATGATCTTGCCGGCCTTCGGCATCGTCAGCCAGGTGGTTTCGACCTTCAGCCGCAAGCCGATTTTCGGTTATCTCGGCATGGTCTACGCAATGCTGGCGATTGGCTTCATCGGCTTTATCGTGTGGGCGCATCATATGTTCACCGTCGGTCTCGATGTGAACACGCGCGCCTATTTCGAAGCGGCCACGATGATTATCGCCATTCCGACCGGCATCAAGGTTTTCTCTTGGATCGCCACCATGTGGGGCGGCAGCATCGATTTTAAAACGCCGATGTTATTCGCAGTTGGTTTCATCTTCCTGTTTACGGTTGGTGGTGTCACTGGCGTGGTACTGTCGAATGCCGGCATAGATATCGCCGTGCACGATACTTATTACGTCGTTGCGCACTTCCATTATGTGCTGTCGCTCGGCGCCGTGTTCGGCATCTTCTGTGGCTTCTATTACTGGATCGGCAAAATGTCCGGCCGCACCTATCCCGAATGGGCAGGCAAGCTGCATTTCTGGGTGACCTTCATCGGCGTCAACCTGACCTTCTTCCCTATGCATTTCCTCGGGCTACAAGGCATGCCGCGCCGCATCCCGGATTATCCGGAGGCTTTTAGCGGTTGGAATGAAATTGCTTCCTATGGTGCGATGATTTCCTATGGCGCGACGATCTTCTTCATCTTCATTGCGATCTACACGATTTTTTGGGGCAAGAAAGTGGGCGCGAATTATTGGGGGCCCAGCGCTACCACGCTGGAATGGAGCCAATCGTCGCCGCCGGCTTTCCATACTTACGAGACATTGCCGGAAGTCGTGGAATAATCCGGCCTGTCTGCCGATAGGCACACGATGAATGAGATAGCATCTTCTACAATTGAGGCCGCACCACTCGCACTAAGTGGTTCGAGCGTTCGTGACTTTATCGAGCTGCTCAAGCCGCGCGTTATGTCGCTGGTCGTATTCACCGGTATAGTCGGCCTGGTGGCTGCGCCGGGGCATATTCATCCTCTGATCGGCTTCGTCACGATACTTTGCATTGCGATGAGCGCCGGCGGCTGTGGTGCGGTCAATATGTGGTACGACCGCGATATCGATGCCGTCATGAGCCGCACGCGTTTGCGTCCACTGCCGCAGGGTCGTATTGAGCCGGAAACCGCGCTGGAATTTGGCGGCGCTCTGATTTTTGGAGCTATCGCCTTGATGTGGCTCGCCGTAAATTCACTAGCAGCCATTTTGCTGGCCAGCGCTGCAGCGTTTTACATTTTCATTTATACGATGGGCCTCAAGCGCCGCACGCCGCAGAATATCGTCATCGGTGGAGCGGCGGGGGCCTTTCCGCCAATGATCGCCTGGGCTGCTGTTACGGGCCGGGTCGATTTGTCGGCTTTCATTCTGTTCCTGATCATCTTTTTCTGGACGCCGCCGCATTTCTGGGCGCTGGCGCTTTATCGTAATGACGATTACCGCCGGGCAGGGGTGCCGATGATGCCGGTGGTCAAGGGCGAGCATCGCACCAAGATCGAAATGCTGGTTTATACACTGATTTTGTTTCCGCTGAGCCTGGCGCCTTATTTTACCGGCACCGGTGGTCCGGCTTACCTTATCGGCTCAGTGCTCCTGAGCGGCTTTTTCATCGTTTGCGCCATACGTGTGCTCCGCGACAAAAGTTACAAAGCGGCACGGCAGATGTTTGGCTATTCCATCCTTTATCTGTTTCTGCTTATGGGCTTGATGTTGGCTGAGCATGTAGCGCAGCCATTTGTTGGGCGCTTGATATGAGTCCGGCGCCTGATTTAACCGATGGCGAACGCCAGCGCCGCCGCCGTGGCCGCAATTGGGCTTTGTTCGGTGCGTTGGCTTTTTTTGCAGCGCTGATTTTCGCAATTACGATTGTGAAGATCAAAATGGGATATGGGCCGTGAATAAGCCGAACAAAAATACAATCGTTCTGTTTGCGCTCGCCGCGATTGTCGGCGTGATGATCGGCATCGTCTCGCAGGCCGAACCGATTTACAAAATGTTTTGCGGCGCGACAGGTTACGGCGGCACAACACAAAATGCCGTATCTGCTCCAGCGCAAACCAAAGACCGCATGATAACTGTTACCTTCGACGGCAATGTCGATCCCGCTTTGCCGTGGGATTTTACGCCCGATGTCAAAAGCGTTCAGGTAAAATTGGGCGAAGAGAAAACGATCAATTTCCACGCCCGCAATAACGGCGAAAGTACCATGGTTGGTACCGCGGTGCATAACGTGCAGCCCGACAAAGCCGGTCTTTATTTCGACAAGATCCAGTGCTTCTGCTTTACAAAGCAGGTTTTAAGGCCAGGACAAACTATTGAATTGCCTGTGCAATTTTTTATAGATCCCTCTATGGCCGACGATCGCAATGAAGACGATGTGACGAACGTCACCCTTTCCTACACCTTTTATTTGGCTAAGGATCAGAAGGCTGTTAACCAAATGCACATGAGTTCAGACGACAAGAAACCAAACCAGTAACGAGGAAACATTATGAGCTCCGATCACGATACTGTCCGTTACCAGGATAGCGGTATTCCGCAGCCTTATCATTTGGTGAAGCCGTCAATATGGCCGTTGCTCGGGGCGATGGCAGCCGGCATCATGATGGGCGGCGCGGTGCTGTTCATGCATAAGGACAAAATCGGTTCGATCGATCTCGGCTGGGGTTGGCCGGTGGTCGGATTGGTCGGCGTGCTTGCTATCATGTTCGTGTGGTGGCGCGATATCATCCACGAAGCCACGCACGAAAAACTTCACTCGCCGATTGTGAAGCTCGGCTTGCGTTACGGCATGGCGCTTTTCATCGCCTCCGAAGTCATGTTCTTTTCGGCTTTTTTCTGGGCCTATTACAATTACGCGCTCTATCCGGCCGGCGGCATCTGGCCGCCGAAGGGTATCGAAACCTTCAATCCGTTCGATATGCCCTTCATTATGACGCTGATCCTCTTGCTGTCAGGCACGACGGTAACATGGGCGCATCATGCCGTTCTGGAAGGCAATCAGAAGGATATGGTCAAAGCGCTGGCCATTACGGTGGCGCTGGGGCTCAGTTTCTCCATGTGCCAGGCTTACGAATATCATCATGCTGAATTTGCCATGAAAAGTGGCGTATTCGGGTCCACATTTTTTATGGCGACCGGGTTCCATGGCTTGCACGTGATCATCGGCACGATCTTCCTCGCTGTGTGTTTGTGGCGCGCGAAGCAAGGCCATTTCACCAAGAACGACCATTTCGGCCTGGAAGCTGCCGCCTGGTATTGGCACTTCGTCGACGTGGTGTGGCTGTTCCTGTTCATATCGATTTACTGGTATGGCGCAGGCTGAGGCTAAAACGGAGCCAAGCAAAAAGCCGATTGGTTTTCGTATATCCGGCGGCACCTTTACTTTTCGCCTGATCCCTACGCTGATCACGCTGGCGATGCTGCCGGGCTTGATTGGCCTTGGTTATTGGCAAATTCAGCGCCTGCATTGGAAAGAAAATCTTATCGCCGAAATACATACGCGAATGCAGGAACCGGCGATCGATGTCGGGTTATCTGTCATTCTGCCGGACAATATTCCGAATATGAATTATCATCCTGGCCGCGCTTCGGGCGTGTTTCAAAACGATCATCCGCTTTATTTCAACGCGACCTCAGTCGGCAACGGCAAGGGCGGTTATGACTTGCTCACGCCCTTACTGCTGGATGACGGGCGCTATCTGTTGGTCAATCGCGGCTGGATACCCTATGACCAGAAACAAAAGCCGGATGCTGCCAGCCCGCCAGCCGACGACCAAAATCCGGTTTATGGCATTTATCGTCCGTCTGGGCCCGTAATTATTTCCGGCATCCTGCGTTTACCGCCAGCACAAAAGCCTTCCGGCAGGCCGGATAACGATGCCAGCAAGGATGATTGGTATTGGGATGATTTACCCGCTATGGCGCAAGCCGCCGGGGTAAAAGAATTCCTGCCTTTCATTCTGGAAGCCAAAGATGCGCCACATGACGGCAATTACCCCGTGGGCGGCCAGACGCGGATCGATCTGCCCAATCACCATTTGCAATATGCGATAACCTGGTTCTGGCTGGCATTCATTCTGCCGTTTATTTACTTTGTTTCGAACTGGCGGCGCGATGTGCCGCAAAAACCCGCTGAAGGGGCCGATCTGGAAGAGGCCAAAACCGAATGAGCATTCTTTTTGACAGCACCCGTGGCCGCGCGGCCGCGCTGGGATTTCGCGAAGCGACGTTGGCAGGCCTTGCGCCCGATGGCGGCCTGTACGTACCGCAGAGCTGGCCGCAATTTTCGGCCGATCAAATCGCCGCCTTCAAGAGGAAATCCTACGCCGATGTAGCGTGCGCTGTTTTGCAGCCGTTCGTGGCGCCTGACTTGGGCAATAGCGAGCTTAAGGATTTGCTGCAAAAAACGGCCTCCGTCTTTGCCGATTCAGAGGTAACGCCGCTGAAGCAGCTCGATGACAGGCACTGGATGCTGGAGCTATTTCACGGCCCGACGCTGGCTTTCAAGGATATAGCGCTGCAACTGCTCGGTCATGTGTTCGAACATTTCCTGGCGCAAAACAAACAGCGCATGACGGTGATAGGCGCCACTTCCGGCGATACGGGATCGGCGGCCATTATGGCGCTGGCCGGACGCAAGAATATCGATGTCTTTATTCTTTATCCCAATAAAGGGCCCAGTGATATCCAGCGCAAGCAGATGACTTGCGTCGACGCGCCCAATGTTCATGCGTTGGCGATCGAAGGCACCTTCGACGATTGCCAGTCTATCGTCAAAGAGCTGTTTAATAATGCCGCGTTGCGCGCCAAATATAATTTTGCCGCCGTGAATTCGATCAATCTGCTGCGCATCCTCGCGCAGATGGTTTATTATTTCGTGGCCGCCGCGCATTTCGCGCCGAAGCCGGTCAGCTTCGTAGTGCCGACCGGTAATTTCGGCAATATTTATGCGGCCTATGCCGCGTACAAATGCGGCCTTCCGGTTTCGAAACTGGCTGTAGCCAGCAATCGCAACGATATCCTGACGCGCTTTTTTACATCCGGCACGATGAAGGCCGACCCTGTGCTTTCGACGTTGAGCCCCAGCATGGATATCCAGATCAGCAGCAACTTCGAGCGGCTGCTGTTCGATTTATGCGGCAGCAACAGCATCCAGGTGCAGGGAATGATGAACCAGATGCGCGGGCAGGGAACATTCGCGGTTTCGCAGGTCCAGCTGGCGCAAGCGCGGCAGATCTTCACCGCCGCGCGCGTGGATGACGAGCAAACGCTGCAAACCATTCGCGATGTTTATAAGGAAAGTAACTATATCCTCGATCCGCATTCTGCAGTCGGCGTTGCCGCCGCCCGCCAGCTTGCCCGCGAACTGCCGGAGCCTATCATCATGCTCGGCTGCGCCCATCCGGCCAAATTTCCCGATACCATTCAGCGCGCAATCGGCATAACACCTGCCGTGCCGCCGGCGGTGGCTGAACTTTTGCAGAAACCGGAACGTAAGAAATTGCTGCCAGCGCGCAGCGATGCAGTCGAAAAATTTATCTCAGAAAGAGTATCCATATGAGTATCCAAATCACCACTCTCCCTAACGGTCTGCGCGTGGCGACAGACACGATGCACGAGGCGGAAAGCGCCGTGATTGGCGCCTGGGTCGGCGTCGGCACGCGGCATGAGCCTTTAAAAGCCAACGGGGTTGCGCATCTGGTCGAGCATATGATGTTCAAAGGCACCGAGCGCCGCACGGCCTATGCGCTATCGACTGCTATTGAGAAAAATGGCGGATCGATGAACGCCCACACCACGCGGGAGGAAACCGCATATTACGCGCGCGTATTGCCGGAGGATGCCGGTCTGGCCTGCGATATCATCGCCGATATGCTGCAGCATTCGTTGATTACAGAAAAAGAGCTGGATCGCGAGCGGCAGGTCATCATTCAGGAAATCGGTCGCGATCGCGATGCGCCGGAAGATCATGTGTTCGATCTGCTGCATCGTCTTGCCTTTCCGCGACAACGGATCGGCCGGCCGATTTTGGGCTCGCCCGAAGTCATTGCCAATCTGCCGCGCAATGCTGCCACCGGCTATATCAAAGAACATTATCATACCGGCAATATGGTTGTGGTTGCGGCGGGACGTATCGAACACAAAGCCTTTGTCGAAATGGCCAGGAAACATTTCGGCCATTTACCGCGCGGCAAACCGGCGCGCAGCGAGAAGGCCAAAGCCACCGGCGGTGAGCAGCGCGGCAATAAAGAGATAGAACAACTGCACTTAATCCTCGGCTTTCCGGCTGTTGGATTTCATGCGCCCGGCATTTATCCATCGCAACTGTTGAGCATAATTCTCGGCGGTTCGTCGTCTTCGCGCCTGTTTCAAAAAGTGCGCGAGCAGCGCGGGCTGGTTTATTCGGTTCATGCCGCACATATCGCCTTCAGCGATGCCGGTATTTTCGAGATTTATGCCGGAACCGATCCCGCGCGAGTGAAGGAGCTGGTTCCTGTGATCTGCAATGAATTGAAAGATGTGCAAAAAAACATCAGGCCTGCCGAACTGGAGCGAGCCAAGGCACAGGTGCGCGCAGAACTACTAATGGGACAAGAAAACATCATGCGCCGCGCCGATGTGCTGGGGCATCAATTGCTGGCCTTCGGCAAGCCGATTTCAACCGAACATATTTTGAAGAAACTGATGGCGGTCACAAAGACCGACATACAAAACGTGGCGCAAAAATTATTTAAGCAGAAGCCGCTGGTCGCGGCTCTCGGCCCGTTGAAAGATCTGGAAGATTATCGAAAAATCGCAGGCAGGTTGGCCTGAATTATCAGCCAGCAGCCAGCTGTAAGGGTGCAGCATAAGGAATAGTTTTGCGGTCTCTTATGCGAGGATGGTGTGCAATGACGCGACGCATCCGATTCATAAATGTATCATCGTTTTTGCCACCGAATTTGGCATAGTTCCACAACTTGCGAAGGGCGATGTCTCCTTTTGAAGCTATAGCATGGGCGACAACAGCAAATGCCACAAATATTGAACCGGGGGCTTTTTGCAATGCTTGCTGACGAGCCTGATTATCATTTTGATCTTGCTGATCGGTTTTTGTTTCGGCGGCTTTTTTTTGGGCTTCGAATTTTTGGATATCGAGGTTGTATGCAGTCGTTTCATCGACAACTTGTGAACTAAGAGCTTCGATTTGAGCTTTTTCTAACTCTGTTGGTGCCTGCCCATTTTGGATAATCTGATTGCGTAATTGAGCAAGTTGATTTGCGGCAGGTGTTGGCATAAAAATTCTCCAAATCAAAAACTTATCGAATAAATCGATATTACCACAAATTCGAATTACTTTCACTGCCTTTTAAGCGCAGGGATTTTAAGAGAAAAGAAACCATATTTTCCTTTTTGCAGGAATTCTAATAAGTTATGCCCATGCATATCCTTACTGCTTTATTACCCTTTTCGTCGCAGTTTCCCCGGCCGCCGCTATCCACCCGTCTCATAGGATCGCGCCTGGTGCTGCGGGCGGCTGAGCCTTCAGATTGGGCCGCCTGGCGGGATTTACGCATCCTGAGCCGTGATTTCCTGGTGCCGTGGGAGCCTGTTTGGCCCTCCGACTGCCTGACTTATTCCTATTTCCTGCGCATGCGGCGGCGGCAGGATCGCGAATGGCGCCAGGGCAGGGGCTATGCCTTTTTTGTATTTTTGAAAAAAGATTCCCCCCCCCTTGTGGGGGAGGAATATATCTTTACCGGCGCTATCATGCTCAATGATGTTCGGCGTGGCATCGCCCAGAAAGCTACGCTCGGTTACTGGGTTGGCCAGCCTTATGCCCGGCAGGGCTTCATGACCGAAGCTTCTCAGCTGATATCCGATTTTGCCTTTAACGAGCTCAAGCTAAACAGACTTGAAGCCAGCTGCCTGCCGCGTAATGAGCCAAGCACAAAGCTGCTTCGCCGTGTCGGCTTTGAAGAAGAAGGATATGCCAAAGCCTATTTACGCGTGAACGGCAAATGGGAAGATCATATTCTGTGGGGCCGTTCGGCCAAATAAACTTACGGATTATTCGGATCAGAAGGCGGTTTTTGCGGTGGCGTGGGAGGCGCTTTGCCCGCATACTTTTCCTCCAAGGGAGTGCCACCTAATTTATCGAGTAAATGCAAACCTTCTCTTTCAACAGCTGAGGGGATTTCGCCGGGATGCGCAGCATAATGCTCGGCAGCTCCTACACCTTGGCCTAAAGTATTGGCTGCACTATTATAGCCACTCTCTGTTTTTTGCCCTAGTTCAGATCCGCCAAATTGCTTGGCTACGTTACCCAAGCTCTTGCCCACACCCTGCGAAAGTTGAGGCATATGATGGGCTAACGCCCCGACACCGGCCACACCAGCACCTTTTGAAAATTCACCCGCGCTACCAACAATACGATTTTCAACATAACCCGCAGCAGTCGTCATGATACCGCCAATTTCGGTAGGATCGTGCGACGGAGCTTGATGCAATCCTGTGCCGCCCATCCATTTCATGCAATGTTCGGGCAGGAAGTCGATCATCTTGAAGGCATTGTTGGCAAACATATAAAGGATAACGACATAAAGAATACTATAAACCAGCCGCGCAAGAGTGATGTGGCCGTGATTGATGCCGCCGGTGCCGACGCACGCAATTAAATAAAGTGAGTTCATTGCGCTGGCGGCAATATTGAAGATAAGCAGGCCGATGATCAAACCGAAAACCATAAGCCCTGGTTTTAAAAACAAATTGAACAGCATGTAATAGGCGCCTTTTGCCTTTTCGCCGGGCAGACCTTCGCCTTCGGGTGTCAAATGGGCCAGCGCGATCAGCGGCACCGCGACGATCGCTTCCAGCAACGACAGGAACCAGGCCAGCGTCCCGAACAAAAAGCGTATGAAGGGGATCAATGGGAAAAAGTAAGCCAGCATAAATCCGGCGGTAAAGAATACCGTGCTAACCAGGCCAAGCATCGTACCGATGCCATCGGCGACAGTGGCGCTAATCTGGCCTGCGATACCGAACAACTTCGCAACCATATTGAATATTGGAACGTTACCAAAAAGACCAGATACGGCATTGATTTCATTGCCCGCGCCTGCGGCCGCTTTCAATACCAGATAGGCATCGAAAATATCATAAGCGGCATTGATATTGGCGTGGCCCAGATTGGCGATTTCCGCCAGCGGATTATTGGAAACAAACTGAACGCCCAAAGTAAAGTCTTGCGCCGTGGTTTTTGTCGCTTCGTCCCAGCTGCCTGCCGGTTTCCATACGTTATCATAAGAGGCGATCATATCGACCAGCCAGAAAATGGCATCCATCATATGCGTATGCGTGCCGCCGGTCTGTTCCATGTCGGAAGCGGCAAGCTGTAATGCATTTCCGCCAGCAGGGGCCTGTACCTGTGCATTGTTAAGCCATTGCTGGAATTTCTTCATCGCTATAACCACCTGCTTATCAACGGTGGTTTTTTCCAGCCTGTTGTACCAGACAGCTTCTGAAACTTGTGGGGGCGTGGTCTTGGGGATCATGTCGTGCGTTATGGTCGCAATCGTTCCCACGAGGCGTGCAATCGTATTAAACCATGAGCCGGCCGATACCCAACCTTGCGTGGCTGAAACGTTGGCTACATCCGTTAATGCACCGGTTAAACTTTGCGACGCTGCTTTTGTGGCATCCTGCAAACCTTTTTCGTATTGATCGACATATGTTTCAATGCCGGTATTGGCGATATAGTCACTGCCTTCCGAACCGCCATCTTGCTTCGGCAGAAATTGCTTCATACTGTCCTGAGCATATTTTTGGACCGCTTGATCCATAGTATTGAAAGCCGATGTTGCCGCGGTTTTGGCATTCGTGGCCGCAGAGCTTTCTATCGAGTTGGCTGACGACGTGCTGGAATTGGAAGCAGTTTTTATCAGCCCGGGCAATACGTAATAGCCGCACAAATCGGAATCTTCAGGATCGCTGGTTCCTGCTCCGCCACCCCCACCTCCGCTCGTCTGCGGTGTGAATGAATGTTTTGTTGCGTTGTCGCTGGCGGTATAAACCAGCGTGCCGCCCGGCGTGACTATAGTGCTGGTACTGCCGCCGCCGCTTGTATTGGTCTCACCAGAGAGCTGGTTATAAGCATAGGCACAGGCTTCCATAAGTATGGTGTCAGAGACGACCTGGCGAACATAAGGGGTATTGGTATTACCGAGATCGCCGCTATCGGCCACAAGCTTTTGCAAGAATCCGTATGGGCCGCCCCAGATTTCACTGGCAAGACCAGAGCCCCATTGTGCCATCTGGATGACGATATATTGGCCTGAATTAAGACCGCTCGCGATCGGCACAAGCAGGCCAACTGCAAACACCAAACGGATCGGCGCCCAAACCTGGCTGGCGCGGCGGCCCATCGGCACGCCGTGATGGGCTGTTTCCACGACCATTGATGTCAGGTGATAAAATAAAACCACCGCAGCAACCACAAGAATGGCTTCGCTATAAAAGCCGAGCGCAGAGATCAATGCCGTCTGGACATTCGTAGACTGAAGATTTTGGATTTTTTGAACGCCATTGGTTGCCTGGCTGAGATAGTCGTTACTGCTAACATCGCAACCATTAATGTGCGTGTTGAATAGCCAATTGATCCAGCCGCACGCAATATCGCTGCTGGCGACCGGCGTGAACATACCTGCAGCACTGGGGGTGGCCGCGTGAGCCGTTCCGGTGAAGGCGGTCAGCAGGGCTACCAGGATTGCAAGCCCCGAACAGACCATAGACAAAATCACCGCGAAAAAGATAAAGATCTGCGGAAGTTTTTCCTGCCTGAATTCGAGATTATGCCAGGCCGCGCGCAAGATCTGGCCGATGGTAAAGCGTGGCCCCTGCGGATTCAGCAGGGCCGGATGATTACGTGGGATCAAGCCATAGGCGACAAAAATCGTCACGATCAGATCGGCAAGCAGTTTGCCGGTCTCGCCGAGTGGACGTAGCGTGGCGCCGATTTCAGGATTAAACAGCCGCCCTACGGTAAACGTCGGTTTGCTGGAAGCTCCATCCGCGCCTGTGCGATTTTTCTTACCAAAGAAAAGCATTAGATAAATTCCCCCCATGCTTTTATCGCAATCCTGCCCAAACATCGGTTAACGCAGGGAAATAAGGGGAGAGCGCCTGTGGCGGCGGCGATATTAAGGAATGGCGCTGGCGATTTTGCGCCGCCTGAAAAATTTTTACCTTTGAAGGTAATCTGCAAATTCGTCTCCTTTAATCATTCTTCGAAATCAACGCATTGGCGGCTAAAAAAATTGGAATGAACCAGGACCGCGTAAAGCTCTATTTATCCTTATTTAACAATAGTAATCGTTAAGGAGCTTTTAAATAAAACACATCGTTTTTAAACTGCGCGGCAGGGCTGGATAACGAAATAAATTTCCAGACCTGAGGCTTTGTTGGATCGATACTTGCTGAAAAAGTTACCGGCGGCGGGCATAGAAAAACGCCCGGGCGATTTCGCACCCGGGCGTTGAAAAGGTTTCGTTAACCTAAAGCTAGTGGCCGGCAGGAGGTGTAGCAGGGGCAGGAGGCGCTACACTTGTATGTTGCTGTTCGCCGCCTTCCACATGATTTTCATGAGCCCTTTCAGGACCATTTCCTTCGTGCCGCTCCTTGCGCATGGCTTCCATCTTTTCATGTAAGGCTTTCATGCGTTCATGCAGCCCTTGTTCCTGGTCATGGATGGCCTGCATTTTTTCATGGCATTCGCTGCGCGCTTGCCCGGCTGAATCCAGACACTGGGTTTTGAGACTGTCGCGCTCGGCTTGCAGCCGGTCGCGCTCGGCACGTATCTTCTGATGCTCCTCGCGGATCCCTTGGCGTCTTTCCATCCATTCGGTGCTGTCGGTGGATGGCACGCCGGCCTGAGGAGGCGGTGCCGTTTCCTGTTGTTGCGGTTGTTGGGTTGCGGCGCCGGCAGGTGGTGTCTGTGCTTGCACTGGCCCAGTCAGGGCAAGCGGCGCTAACAGGATTGCCAGGCACCAGAAAATTTTGAGTGTATTACGCATGGGCATCCTCTCCCGGTTCATGATGAAATTCCTTTTCCTCAACAATATGAGCTCTAATTTGGACTGAACTGTGGCGTTAGCCAAGTATTTCAGGGGTTTTCCGTATTTAGATGAGGCTTTAGGTTCAAAAAATCCCGCTTTCAGTGACAATTTTGTCGAGTTTTGAGTCTTCGGCTGTAACGGGTACAGTGGCGGCTTGCTGACACGCAAAAGCCAAACCGATTGCCAGTATTTTGCGTTGCTTGTGCAAAGTGGCTAAGGCGCGATCATAATAGCCGCCGCCGCGTCCTAGCCGATTATAGTTCATGTCGAAAGCGAGCAAGGGCACCAGCAATAGATCCGGCTCGAGGCGCGGAGCGGTGACGGCAGGCTCCGGGATTTTGAATGGCCCTTCCGCTATCGCAAGTTTGTCGCCCGGCGCCCATTGCCGGAAAATAAGTTGAGATGCAGGAGCATCCACCACTGGTAATGCAAGTTTATGGCCGCGCTCATGTAATGCCTGCATCAACGGTAAGGGATCGATTTCATGATCGATGGCCGTGTAACCGGCAATCACAGAATTTTTTGGCAACTCAATGCCGGCAAGGAAATGATCGCGCAAGGTGAGCGAAGCATAAGGATTGGCGGCGAAGGCTTCCACGCGCCTCAATCTCATGGCCCGGCGTAATTCTTGTTTTTGTTCCTGAAGGTCGGCGGCAGAGTTCATGAAGTCATTATTGTGACTTCGGGTTGGTAATCCACTGATTTCTGATTGGAAGGCCCCACAGCGGTCGGTGGCTGATATCCTCCATGGCCTGCATAAGCAGGTGGGCGCCATTTGTCCGGAACCACGGCTCCGGTCAGGGACAGCTCCCTAGAGGTCTAATTATCGGCCCTGGGGATGATGCTGCCTGTCGCACCGCGCAGAAGCCTTCCAAGGCGTATTTTACGCGTGTCCGACCTCAGATGCAATCATTGCAACCCGTTGCCGCAGGTGATCGACGGCGGCAATCATAATCTCTTCGTCGCGCCGTTGAAGATCATACTCACGCCTTTGATTTTTCTCAGCATTTAGGCGCATTTCGTATAACTCGTCGATGACGCCCAGGCAGGTGATAACCAATAATTGCTGGTCGGTAACCGTGGTTCCGACACGTTCGGCGGCTTTTTGCATACGGGTTTCGGCCAGCTTAACCACTTCGTTCAGCCGGTCTTCTTCACCGGGATCGCAATTCACCAAATATTCACGGCCGTAAAGTTTAATGGCGATTTTCGACATGGTTACCCTTTCGATTGCGAGTGCAATTCGTTCCGAAGATAAAACCATTTGGCTTGATTCGTCCAGAACCGACGTATCGGTGACCAGACTCGGAGTCTTTAATCCCGAAGGATCTGCTCGACGTGGTGAATAGTCTGGTCGAGGCGCGAAGCGACTTTTTGCGCAACAGCCAGAACGCTAGCCTCCCGCGTGCGGGTTTGCCGGATCAATTCGTTTTGTTTTTTGATCAAAGACTGACGATCATCATTGTCGATGCCGACGCGATCTTCGAGGGCCGAAATCTGTTCGTCTAAATCTTCCAGCGCATTTCTAAGGCGTTTCATGAAACACTCCCGAATCTTGATCTGGCGAGATTAGGCGCAACAGAAGGGGGCGTCAATTGGTGAACAATATAAGGCTAATAGTTATTATTGCAGAGGATAACAATGATGTTAGCCTTCTCAAATAACCAGAGGAGGTCTGTATGAAAAACGATGAAAATATGGTCTTGTCGGCATGGGGATTGGCTGCAGAAGTCATGAACTTTTGGGCTAATATAAATGGAATGGTTATTCGTGAGGTTTCAAATTATGTAGATAGTGCGTCTCAGGTTTTCATGCGTCCCCCAACGGCAGTTTCAAGATTTTTGACTGATGTAGCGGAGGATATGACTGTAACTGCCACCAGAGAGGTCATGAAACTTTATCAGCCGCAAAAGGCTGAATTTGAGGCATTGAATCTTGAATAATACTAATCCTGATCGCTGCAATATTTAGTTGCGCTTGCCATTTGCTTTCGGCATTTTGCGCTTGTCTTTCTTATAAACCGGATATCTTTCAATGCCATCAGCAACCGCCGCTAAATCCGCCCCGCCCGCCGCCGATCTAATGCATAAAGATATGGCCAATGCCATTCGCGCGTTGGCGATGGATGCGGTCGAGCAAGCAAAATCCGGCCATCCTGGCATGCCGATGGGTATGGCCGATGTCGCCACTGTTTTGTGGTCGCAGTTTCTGCGCTTCGATCCTGAAAATCCGTCATGGCCCGACCGTGACCGCTTTATCCTGTCGGCAGGTCACGGTTCGATGCTGCTTTACGCGCTGGCTTATCTGACCGGTTATAAGAAAATGACGATCGAGCAGATCAAGAATTTCCGCCAGCTCGGCAGCCTGACACCCGGCCATCCGGAGCATGATATTGAGATTGGCGTTGAAACCACCACCGGCCCGTTGGGGCAGGGTTTCGCCAATTCGGTTGGCTTCGCGCTGGCCGAGCGTATCCTCAATGCAAGATTTGGTAACGAGCTGGTCGATCATCGCACCTTCGTAATCGCCTCCGACGGCGATCTGATGGAAGGCGTCAGCCACGAGGCCGCATCGCTCGCTGGACATCTCAAGCTGGGCCGTTTGATCGTCTTCTATGACGACAACAAAATTTCTATCGACGGCCCGACCTCGTTGTCTTTCACCGAAAATGTGCAGGAACGTTTCTGCGCCTATGGCTGGCATGTGCAGGAAGTCGACGGACATGATCCGGCCGCGATTGCCAATGCCACGCAGGCGGCATTGGCTGAAACCGGCAAACCGTCGCTGATCGCTTGCCGCTCGATCATCGGCTATGGCGCGCCGAACAAGCAGGGTACCAGCGCGACACACGGCGCGGCTTTGGGGGCTGACGAAGTTTCGGCTGCGCGTAAGAATCTCGGTTGGAACCATCCACCATTCGTAGTGCCGGAAAATATTCTGGATGCCTGGCGTAAAACCGGCGCGCGCGGCGGTGCAGAACGTAAAGCCTGGCAGGACAAACATGCCAAGGCTAAAGATCATGCTGAATTCGATCGCGTGATGAATGGCGAATTGCCGAAAAACCTCGATGAGGTTTTTGCTCAGCTTAAATCCAAAATCGCTGCCGAAAAACCGAAGCACGCGACGCGCCAATCATCCGGCGCCGTGCTTGAAGTAGTTTTGCCCGTAATGCCGGAGCTGATCGGCGGTTCAGCCGATCTCACACCATCCAATAATACGCAGGTCAAGAATTTCGCGCCGGTGAAGCCCGAGAATTACAATGGCCGTTATGTTCATTTCGGCGTGCGCGAGCATGCAATGGCGGCGGCGATGAACGGCGCTGCGCTGCATGGCGGCATCATTCCTTACGGCGGCACCTTTTTGCAATTTGCTGATTACTGCCGCCCTTCAATCCGCCTTGCGGCGCTGATGAAGCAGCGCGTTGTTTTCATCATGACGCATGACAGCATCGGCCTGGGCGAAGACGGCCCGACGCATCAACCGGTCGAACATCTTGCGGCGCTGCGTGCTATCCCCGATCTGCTGGTATTCCGCCCCTGCGACGGCGTCGAAACGGCAGAATGCTGGCAGCTCGCCTTGCAAAATAAAAATCGGCCGAGCCTGCTGGCGCTTTCGCGCCAGGGCTTGCCGACTGTCAGAAGCCGCGACGGCAAAACCTGCCCTGAAAATCTATCGGCGATGGGCGCCTACGTGCTGGCCGGTATGGACGAGAAGCGTAATGTGACCTTGCTGGCTACCGGCTCCGAAGTTTCGCTTGCAATCGAGGCGCGTGAGCGATTGGCCAAAGACGGCATCAAGGCCGCCGTGGTTTCAATGCCTTCCTGGGAACTGTTTGAGGAGCAGGCCGAAGATTATCGCGCTTCGGTTCTCGGCGCCGCGCCGCGCGTGGCGGTCGAGGCAGGGATCAGACAAGGCTGGGATCGTTATCTGGGTGATCGAAGCGCTTTCGTCGGCATGAAGGGCTTTGGTGCGTCGGCCCCGGCTGAAGCGCTCTACAAGCATTTCGGCATTACGGCCGATGCGGTTATCGCGGCAGTAAAAGATATCTGCGGCCTATAACCGAATCGGATCGCCGTTATGTATGCATTGAAGTTAGCGAAATCGGCCGCGGCCTTGGCGATTTTTGCCCATGCTGTGATAACGCCATTATCCGCATATGCACACGTCGATGACCCTAACCTGGAATATAGAGCCGCGGCTGCCGATATAATCCAAAAAACATGGAAGGGCAGTGCTCCTCCAACCAAGCAGAAGATTAGGCTAAAAGGTGGCTATGCCATTTTGAGCACAAAAGAATCAGAAGAAACGAAGAATTATTGTCGCTCCTATGACATTTTTCGTCGAGGCGTTCCCGTCGGTTCTGTTCGCTTTTGTACTAATGCTTTTGCTCCTGCAAATCGAAAGCCAATACTTGAAATTCCGTCCCCGCCGCCACCTTTGCTGCATCAGCAAACCGATCCGCGTTTGCCGGGGCCAAGAGCCAATTAAATATTCGCCGTCAGTCGGGAAATAATTTATTTTACCGTCTCGACGATCAGCAACACATTCAAGGCGATAATTGCAATACCGCTGGCGATGGCGAGTAGGTTCGTCGTCAGGCTATTTACGAATTTGCCCATAACGTCCTGCCGCGCCGTGAATATGATGAGGGCGATAATCGGCACCGGTAAAACAAAGCTCAGCACCACCTGGCTGATGACAAGCGCGCGCGTAAGATCGGCGCCGAGCGCTACGACGATAATCGACGGAATGATCGTCACCAGCCGCCTGACGGCCAGCGGAATGCGAAAACCGACGAAGCCCTGAATAACAACCTGTCCTGCCATTGTACCGACAACGGAGCTTGAAATGGCTGAAGCCAGCAAGGCGAGAATAAATAATCCTGCAGCGCCTTTGCCTAGCAGCGGTATAAGGGTTTGATATGCGTCTTGAATATCGGCTGTCTGATTATGGGCGGGGTTATTAAAAGCCGCCGCGGCCATTGCAATCATCGCGACATTGATAAGGCCTGCGATGCTGAGCGCCAATATCACCTCGCGATGAGAGAAGGCCAGCAGCCGTTTCTTGGCGGCGCTGCTTGAGGTGGGGATGCGGTTTTGCGTAAGGCTGGAATGCAGATAGATCGCATGCGGCATAACGGTGGCGCCGATGATGCCGACCGCCAGCGTAATGCTATTGGTGTCATCAAGTTTCGGGATGAATGTGTGATACAGAAAAGCCGGCCAATCGAGCGGAGCAATTAATACTTCGAGCAGATAACTGAACCCAACGATACCAACCAGAAAAGCGACCATGATTTCAATTGTACGAAAGCCGGAACCGCAATAAGCGAGAATGGCATAGGTTAAAGCTGCGGCGATAAAAAGACTGGCGAGTAACGGCAGATTGAAAAGCAGGCTTAATCCGGCCGCCGCGCCAAGTAGTTCGGCAAGATCGGTTGCCATCGCCGCAATCTCGCTGGCGATCCACATCACATAAACAACAGGGCGCGGGAAATGGCTCCGGCAAAGCTCAGCCAGATTTCTGCCGGTGACGATGCCGAGTTTTGCCGATAAAGCCTGAAACAGCATCGCAATGAGATTGGCGACAACGGCGACCCATAGAAGGTCGTAACCGTAATGCGCTCCGGCCTGAATATTGGTGGCGAAATTTCCGGGGTCTATATAGGCGACAGAAACCACGATGGCGGGTCCGGCGAAGGGCAGCCACGCGCGCCATCCCCGGTAACGGCCGGCGAGGGCCTCCTGGCCTGCAAACAAAGTGCGTTCTGAGAGCGATTTTCTGGTTGTTGGTGCGCGCATGACTGAAACAAGCAGGAAGGAATGGCAAATCTAGCTGCAATATGAGTTTTTCACCATAAATATTCAGCTTTTTTGCCTATATATTAGGTAAGGAATAATTGCCAAACGAGCCCCGGGATTCTACAAATAACGCTATTCATTTGTTTAAGGAGGAAATCCAATGCCTATTCGCGTTTCTATTAATGGTTTTGGCCGTATCGGCCGTCTGGTTCTGCGCGCTGCTTTTGAGGCTAACCGCAACGATATTGAAATTGTGGCGATCAACGATCTGGCCGACGCCAATACCAACGCGCATCTGCTCAAATATGATTCCGTCCACGGCCGCTTCAAAGGCGACGTCAAGGTCGACGGCAACGATCTCATCATCAACGGCAAGCGCGTGAAGGGCTTGCAGGTCGGCGATCCATCCAGGCTCGGCTGGGGCGATCTCGGCATCGATGTGGCGATGGAATGCTCGGGCCGCTTCACCAAGCGTTCGGATGCCGAGATGCATCTGAAGGCCGGGGCCAAGAAGGTTTTAATTTCCGCTCCCGCGACCGATGAAGACCTCACGGTGGTTTACGGCGTCAATGATAAGGAGCTGAAGGCAAGCCATACGGTGGTGTCGAATGCTTCATGCACCACCAACTGTCTCGCGCCGGTTGCCTTCGTGCTGCATAACGCTATCGGCATCGAGCGCGGCTTCATGACCACGATCCATTCCTATACCGGCGATCAACGTACGGTCGATACGATGCACAGCGATCTGCATCGCGCCCGCGCCGCCGCGCTGAATATCATCCCGACCTCGACAGGTGCCGCCAAGGCTGTCGGCAAAGTGCTGCCGGCGTTGAAGGGCAAGCTCGACGGCACCTCGCTGCGCGTGCCGACGCCGAACGTCTCGGTGGTGGATTTCAAGTTCGACGCCAAACGCGCGACCACGGTCGATGAAATCAACGCGGCGATCAAGGCGGCAGCAGATTCCGGTCCACTGAAAGGCATCCTCGGCTATTACACCGATCCGCTGGTTTCGACCGACTTCAACCACGACACACATTCCTCGATCTTCGCCTTGAACGAAACCAAGGTGATCGACGGAACCTTCGTGCGCGTCATGAGCTGGTACGACAACGAGTGGGGCTTCTCCAACCGCATGCCGGATACGGCCGTGGCGATGATGGCGGCGAAGTAAGGTTTACGCCACCATCTGCCGTGGCAGATGCTGCTGCGTCCACAGATAATCCAGCGCGCCAACTAAGTCATCGATCATCATGTCAGTGTGGAGCGGCGAGGGCGTCAGGCGCAGGCGTTCTTCGCCCACGGCGACGGTCGGGAAATTGATCGGCTGCACGTAAATCGCTTCCTGCTCGAACAGCCAGTCGCTCACCGCCTTGCAACAATGGGCGTTGCCGATCATCAACGGCACGATATGGCTTTCGCTGGGCAGTACCGGCAATCCCGCCGCAACCAGACTGTCGCGCAAACGCCGCGCCTGCCGCTGCTGGCGCGCGCGCAGATCGTGAGCGGTCTTGATAACGCCGAGGCTGGCAAGCGCTCCGGCAGCCAGCACCGGCGGCATCGAGGTGGTAAAGATAAATCCCGGCGCATGGCTGCGGATCGCATCGATCAATATCTTTGAAGCGGCGATATAACCGCCCGCCACGCCAAACGCCTTGCCAAAAGTGCCCTCGATCACATCGAAACGGTCTGAAACGCCGTCGCGTTGAGCAATGCCCGCGCCGGTGGCGCCATACAATCCGACCGCATGCACTTCATCCAGATATGTCAGCGCGCCGTATTGTTGCGCGAGATCGGCAATTGCGGGCAGGGGCGCAATGGTGCCGTCCATCGAATAAACGCTTTCGCAGGCGATCAGTTTGGGCGCATCGGCAGGAGCCGCTGCCAGTTTGGCTTCGAGATCCACCAGATCGTTATGTTTGAAAATATGCTTGTGCGGATAGCCCTTCATGCCCGCGATCATCGAGGCGTGGTTTTTGGCATCCGAAAATACAATGCAGCCCCGCAGCAGTTTGATCAGCGTGGCCAGCGTCGCTTCATTAGATGTGTATCCGGAATTAAACAGCAACGCGCCTTCCTTGCCGTGCCATTCGGCCAGTTCGCTTTCAAGCTTCGTGTGAATGAAAGTCGTGCCGCCGATATTGCGCGTACCACCGGACCCTGCGCCCCATTTGGCGGTGGCGTCCTGCATCGCCTGTAAAACCGCAGGATGCTGGCCGAGGCCCAGATAATCATTCGAGCACCAAACCACGACTTTCTTTGTCGTGCCGTCCGGCTGGTGCACCAGCGCATAGGGAAATTCGCCGCACAGCCTTTCGAGCGTCGCAAAGCTGCGATAGCGTCCGTCTTTCTGCAAAGCGGCAAGATCGGCGGCGAAGTGGCCGGTATATTGTTCGGAGGTCCAGGACATCGGCGACTAATTAGCGCAAAAACCAGCCGATTACAAATAAGGGTCAAATACGCTTGTGCAGGTTCGGCGAAGGGATATAATTTTATCACATTAGAGGCAGTTGTGCTGGGCCCACTAAACGATTCATTGATGCCAAGTTCACGCAATATCCCCATTGCCTCGATATAAGGCTGGGTATCTCTGGGTATAATTGGCATAGCAGTCTTCATGGTTTCGATAAGCGCTGCCCGTATCGTATCGCGGCTCTTCTTGGCCTCACTAATATAAGTGCGAAGTTGTTCCGGATCTCTTTCTTCTGGAGGGAGGGGTTGCGTGAGTGTGGTTTGGTCGATAACCGTTGCATGTGAATCCATGGCGGCCCTCAGCTTGCTGAAATCCTGTGGATCGGTCCGTCCCATAAGTTCAATGGTTGTATCGATACAAATACCGGTCACACGGTGAACGAGAAGTCGGATTTCTCTCTCGCTCTGAGCGACAGTGCGCGCTTCACGTGACAAACGGTCTATCAATGTTTCACTCATGTTTCCCTCGTTATCGCATTAGAAGTATTCGCCAGTTTAATCAGTAATAAAACGGTGCCGACAGTAATAGCATAAAACAAAATCTCAATTCCACTGGGCCGGGCGATATAACCGACCAGCGCCGACAAGGCTTTACCTATCACGCTCTGGTCGGAAAGGATAAAGCTGGTATCCCAAAGCCTTGTACCGAGCGTCGGCAGGATATTAGCTTGCACCAGAAAATTGGCGCCGCGCGCGGCCATACCGGCGGCAATCAACACCAGAAGTCCGTTCGTAAGGCTGAACAGGCGCGAAACCGAAAGCTTCAACAGGCCAAAGTAAATCAGGGCCCCCGCTCCTGCGCCCAACCCCAGACCAAGCGTAAATCCGCCGACTACCACCATACGGCTTTCGTCGGCCCATAATCCTTGCAGCATCAGCACGATTTCCGAACCCTCACGCATCACCGCGAGCCCGACGACGACCGCCAGCATCGACATATGCCGTTCGCCATTGGCCACCTTCCGCGCCGCCGTACGCATTTCGATAGCGATCTGGCGGCCGTGGCTGTTCATCCAGATGACATGCCAGCCGATCAAGCCAACAGCCAGAAACAGGATTGATGCATTGACGATTTCTTGCCCGGCGCCTTGAAAGGAGGAGGCAATCGTGCGCGCCAGCGCCGCAACAATGGCCGCGCCGCAAGCGCCGCCGGCAATGCCGATGCCAACCCAATAACCGCGATGCCGCAAGCCGCGTGTCGCCGCCATCACAACGGTGATGACCAGCGAGGCTTCCAGCACTTCGCGAAAAACTATCAGAGCGGCGGCAAGCACGATGAGTTCCTTATTATGTAATTAAGAATTATTCTCAATATCTTTACGGAATTTGGCGTCTTTATGTCAAGGAATTGCGGTGGGGCAATAGAAAAAAACCTTATAAAACAAGGCCCGGATCAAGCTCTCGCAATTGTTTACGCAGATGCTTGCAGCCCGGCATCGCCATTTCGACCGCATGCCAAAACCTGGCCGAATGGTCTTTGTGTTTGATATGACAAAGCTCATGCACGATCACGTAATCGAGCAGTATGAGCGGCGCTATAATCAGCCGCCAATTAATGCGGATATCGTTGCGGCCGCTGCAGCTGCCCCACAAACGCCGTGGGTTGCTGACGGCAAAACTGCGATAGGCAAGGCCAAGCTTGTCGCTCCAGTGATCGATCCGTTCCTTGAAAATCTGCCGCGCCTTCTTTTTGTACCACAGCATAATTTCAAGCCGCGCTTCTTCCTGTCGGGCATCATTATCCTCAGGCGCATCGGGCAGATTAACTTCGATAATGTTATCGCGAAGCGTGCAGCCTTGTGGCCGGGTGTGATCATTCATAATGAGTAGCGAATAAGAACCGCCCAGATAACGCATACCGTCATTCAGGGATGGTGCTTCGGCGCGATGTTGCCGAATGCGATCCAACCGGCGAGTCAGCCAGTCGGAGCGGCGCATGATCAAATCCTCGATTTCGGCAAATCTGGCCCGCATCGGCGCGGCGATACGGATGGTTTCCGACCTATCTATGGTAAAACTGATCGTTCGCCGTCGCCGCTTGCTGCGGCGGATCGCGAACGGGATGCGTTCCTGATCGATCAGAAAATGGCCGGATTCAAGGTAAGACATGATGATTCTATATGGTTAAGCTGGTTAACCATAAAGAGGAAGAACCTAAAAAGCCAATGAGCCGTCGACGCAACTAAATGGATAGTTTCTTTTCCGGGATTATTTGGTAAAATCAGCCAACATTAAACGGCGCGGATAAAATGAATTCCAGATTTCAAAATGATGATGACAGTTTCGGACGCTCCTTTGTGAGAGGCGCAGTAGCGACTCTTGCGCTTGTGGCAATAGCTTATGCTGGCACTGAAATTGCCGGACGTTTAACATCTCAGACCGAAGTCAGCGCACCACTTGCGGCGGGATCGGTTTGTTATCCGGTGAGAAACGGCCAGACTAATTATGGCCACCCTATGAACTGTGCATCACCCTACAATTTTGAATAATAAAAAAGCCTGCTCATTGCATTTGTTTCGGCGTCCTCGCATCATCAGGATATGTTCGATAGCAAGCTCGAAATTCACAAAATAGCCCTCGCTCTCGGCTCCAACATCGGCGACCGAATGGCTGCCCTGCAGGCCGCGCGCAAGGGGCTGGCGGATTATATGACTATCACCGCTGCATCGCCGATCTATGAAACCGCGCCGATTTATGTCACCGACCAGCCTTTGTTTCTGAATGCCGCCCTCATCGGCGAAACAAAACTGGGGCCGCTTACATTGTTGCGCGCGGTCAAGGATCTGGAAAACGATCTCGGCCGCCAGCCGACATTCCATTATGGCCCGCGCGCTATCGATATCGATATTATTTTTTACGGCGACGAAGTAATAAATCTGCCGGAACTTATTCTGCCGCATCCGCGCATTGCTGAACGCGAATTTGTATTGCGTCCTCTCGCCGACATCGCGCCTGATTGGCGGCATCCGCAAATAGGTCTTACGGTCGAGAAAATGCTCGGGCTGCTTCCCGATCAATCGGCGAAAAAACTAATAAATCAAGTCATTTAAAATAAAGGAACAAAGATGCATAAAAGAACTCCTCTCCCCCCTGTGGGGGAGAGGGAACGCTTGATTCAGTAAACGCCTTCAATTTAATCGATGAATAAGTTGGGACATTTTATGATCAAACATCTCGGCCAGCGCCCGCTGATTATGGGTATCGTCAATGTAACACCGGATTCCTTTTCCGGCGACGGTGTGATGACGCAAAAAGCTGCCATTGATCTCGCCTTGCAAATGATCAGGCAGGGAGCCGATATCCTCGATATCGGCGGCGAAAGCTCGCGGCCCGGTGCAACGCCCGTTAGCATCGAAGAAGAAATCCGCCGTGTAATTCCCGTCATTACCTCAATAATGAAAGAATTTAGTTCTCGGTATGACCGGTCGGATTCCCCCCCCCTTGCGGGGAGGGTTAGGGAGGGGGGAGTTCAACATGAACCGCAAGTTCGAATTTCTGTAGACACCACAAAAGCGGAAGTTGCCGATGCAGCAATCGCCGCCGGCGCAACGATCATCAACGATATTTCCGCGCTCCAGGGCGAAGGCATGATGTCGCTCGCCGCGCGCAGCAAACCCTATGTCGTGCTGATGCATAACAGCGTCAAAGCCGGAGCGGTCACGCAGGATGCATGGCTCGGCAGCAGGTTCGATGCGCCGGATGTGAACGGCGATATTATCGAGATCGTCGCGCGCGAATTAGGTGAACGCATCTCGGCCGCTCGCAACGCAGGTATTGCAGCCGATAAAATCATCGCCGATCCCGGCCTCGGCTTCGGCAAAACGGTTGAACAAAATCTGGCGCTGATTAACCGGCTCGACGAATTAAAAATCCGGCTCGGCCTGCCGGTACTGATCGGCCCCTCACGCAAAAATTTTATAGGCCGCATCCTCGATCTGCCGGTCGAGGAAAGACTGGAAGGCACAGCGGCCTGCGTAGCCGTTGCCGTCATGCGCGGCGCCGACATCATCCGCGTGCATGACGTAAAAGAAATGGCGCGGGTGGTGAAAATGACGGCAATAATTAAAGAAAAAGGCCAAAAATAGAATAAAACCGCGCTACTTTTTCGCTCTTATTCCTGGCTCTTTTTGCTATAACCGGTGCGGGAGGTTGGCGGCGGACGGATTTCGTGCCAACCCGGCCAGGTCCGAAAGGAAGCAACCGTAACACTTTCGATCCGGGTCGTTGTCCAGCCTCCCACCTTAATTTGGCGTCATGCCCGCGCATGCGGGCATCCATCTTGGCGGCAAGAAAAAAAATGGATCCCCGCCTGTGCGGGGATGACGCCGTGCAGGAGTTAAAATTGTCCGAACTTTTCGCCACCGTCGAAGCAGCCGAGGATTCTTCCGATCAAGCAGCGATGTTTGCCGACATGCCGCTCGGCAAATCCGCGCCTGAAGGCTATCGCGTGCTGGCGCGCAAATACAGGCCGACCACTTTCGCGCAATTGATCGGGCAGGATGCCGTCGTGCGCACGGTGACGAACGCGATTGAATCCAACCGTCTGCCGCATGCCTGGATGTTTACCGGCGTGCGCGGTGTCGGCAAAACGACGACGGCGCGCATCATTGCCCGCGCGCTCAATTGCACTGGACCCGACGGCAAGGGCGGCCCGACCGTCAATCCCTGCGGCGTGTGCAACTCCTGCAAAATGATCGCCGAAGACCGGCATGTCGATGTGCTGGAAATGGATGCCGCCTCGCGCACCGGCGTCGACGATATCCGCGACATTATCGAGGGCGTGAAATACGGCCCGGTTTCGGCGCGTATTAAAATCTACATCCTCGACGAAGTTCACATGCTCTCCAAAAACGCCTTCAACGCGTTGCTGAAAACGCTGGAGGAGCCGCCGCCGCATACCAAATTTATTTTTGCCACGACAGAAATCCGCAAGGTTCCGGTAACGGTATTGTCGCGCTGCCAGCGTTTCGATCTGCGCCGCGTCGATAGCGAAACGCTGACCAGGCATTTCACCGATATCGCCGGGCTTGAGAAAGTCGCTGTCGAACCGGAAGCGATTACGCTCATTGCACACGCAGCCGACGGATCGGTGCGCGACGGGCTAAGCTTGCTCGATCAGGCGATTGCTCGTGGCAATGGCGATGTCACGGCAATCGATGTGAAGGATATGCTCGGCCTCGCCGATCGCGGGCAGAATGTTGCTCTGTGCCGCCAGATTCTGCGCGGTGAAATGCCGGCGGCGCTCGAAACTTTTGCATCGATGCAACAAGCAGGCTCCGATCCGTTGCAAATTTTGCAGGATATGTGCGAATTCGTGAATTTGCTGACGAAAGGGCAAATCATCGCCGATTTCGCGCGCGACAAAACATTGCCCGAATTCGACCGTCAGCTTCTGACCGAACTTTCGGATATCAAAATTCCGGCGCTCGCGCGTGCCTGGCAGATTTTGCTCAAAGGCATCGGCGAAGTGCAAAACGCGCCGCATCCGGCACAGGCCGCTGAAATGGTTTTGATCCGTTTAGCCTATGCCGCCGAATTGCCGACGCCGGGCGATCTCATCAAGCAATTGCGGGAAACTGTAAATTCTGGCGGTGCGGTGCAAAGTGCGAAAGATTCTCCGCAGGCCGGTGGAATTCCCTCCCCCTCGCGGGGAGGGTTAGGGAGGGGGGGGCTCAGCAAGAGCAGTGGTTCTTCGTCAATGATTGAAGGCTCCGCCGCGCGTTCGCTTCCACAGCCGCAACCTGACGGTAGCCCGGTCGCACTTGCCGCAATGCCCGCACCGAATAATTTCAAAGAACTCGTCGCGCTCTTTACCGAAAAACGCGAGGGCGCTTTGCATGCCCAGCTTTATTCCAACGTGCACCCTTTGCGTTGCGAACCCGGCATGCTGGAAATGCGCGTCGGTCCGAATGCGCCTGTCAATCTGGCCGCGAAACTTAGCCAATGCCTTGGCCAGTGGACAGGCCGCCGCTGGATGGTCTCGCTTTCCGACAAAGGCGGCGAGCCTACGCTGGCCGAGCTGGATAAAGCCGTCGAGCAAAAACGGCAGGACCGTGCACTGGCGCACCCGCTGACGCAGGCGGCGATGCAGGCTTTTCCTGGCGCAAAGATGGTCTCGCTTAAGCAAAAGGCTGTGGCGCCCGTTATTGCTCCTGCCGACGATGCGGCTTTAACAGACGAACCATTAACCGACCTCGAGGATGACACATGAATCTCGGAAACATGATGAAGCAGGTTCAGGAAATGCAGAGCAAAATGGCCGAGATGCAGCAGCGTCTGGCCGAAGCCGAGGTAGAAGGCCAGTCCGGCGGCGGTATGGTGACGGCAACGATGACCGGCAAATCCGAGCTTAAGAAAATCAAGATCGATCCCAAGCTGGCCGATCCGGCCGAAATCGAAATGCTGGAAGATCTGATCGTCGCCGCCTGCAACGATGCCCGCACCAAGGCCGAGGCGCAGATGGCATCCGAAACCGAAAAAATGATGGGCGGCATGAAATTGCCGCCCGGCGTTAAGCTGCCGTTTTAACCATAACTATTGACTGACGTATTCTATTCTTCATGCTATGCGCTTCTAGGTTAAACGTATTGAGGATTGTTAGATGACTGACCAAACTAATACAGAAAATAAAACTATGAGCGCCACCAAATTTATTGCGACTATGGGAGTTGCAGGGTTAGCTATCGCTGCTCTCGCAATTCCCATTGGAATATCAACAATTCCTTTTGCAATATCATCATGGATAGACGCACAACATGAAACAGTTTTGCCCAGATCTGTATCCTTAAAAGGTGATTGTAGTCCTCCGCGTCCAGAAGATGCAAAAAATGGTTACCCTTTGCCAAAGGGTTGTACTGTTACGATTGGAGACTAAGCTTTAGTGCAGTTTGAATTTTTGCGTTAAGCTAGTGATCTCAAAATATTGTGTGCTAGTTTCAATCGTATGTCCCCCCTCGACCAACTCATGAACATACTTGCCAAGCTGCCGGGCCTCGGGCCGCGGTCGGCGCGGCGTATGGTTCTGCATATGCTCAAGCGTCGCGAAGCCTTGATGCTGCCGATGATCGAGGCGATGACGGCGGCCGCGCATCAGGTAAAAACCTGCGCGACTTGCGGCAATCTCGGCGGCAGCGATCCTTGTGAAATCTGTCGCGACCAGCGCCGCGACCGCAGCGCTATTTGTGTGGTTGAAGATGTGGCCGATCTTTGGGCTCTCGAACGCAGTCATGCCTTCAAAGGACTTTATCATGTGTTGGGCGGCACGCTATCGGCGCTGGAAGGGGTGCGGCCGGCCGATTTGCGGATCGATGCGTTGCTCGAGCGCCTCAGCAATGGCGAGGTAAAAGAAGTGATCCTCGCGCTTAACGCCACGGTCGAAGGGCAGACCACCGCCCATTATGTAACCGAGAGGCTGGAAAGCACCGGCATCGTCGTTTCCAAGCTGGCGCACGGTCTGCCGGTTGGCGGCGAGCTTGATTATCTCGATGACGGAACGCTCATGGCGGCGCTTCAGGCGCGGCGCAAAACAGGCTAGTAATCAGTTGTTAGCTTTTAGCTATTAGCTCCTTGACATTAGATCACTCAAAGCTCACGAATCTCTCATGAATATCGGCCTTGTCGTTAACGCCCGTGGCAAAATGTGCCTCGTCCATGACGAACCTTTTGAGGCGACGCCTCTTTGGGTTGGTTATCACATCGACAAAAAACAGATTGAAATCATCTTCGATACCGGCGGCACCTTCCCAATCGATTGGGAAGCTACCGACGAAATGAACAATTATCTGCTCAAGATCAACAAGATCCTTGTCATCCGGATGGAAAACAAAAAACCGGTCGAAGGTTACGACACCAGCTTTCTGCGCCTTCAGGGCGGCAAGACGATCAACTGATTTATGGCCGATCTTGTCGAAAAATCAGCGCCGACAATAACCACTTTCGGCGCGGCGGTGACCAAAGGCAAAATCGCCGGCGACGCGATGGAAGCCGAGGAAATCATCTCCGGCATCATTGGCAATTGGCGGCATCTGGTTTCCTCTCTCGAACAGGAACTGTCCGAATTTGCCGTCGGCGTAACCCGAGCCTCGGCGCATCTGGTGATTAACTGGATTTCGCAGAGCGAAGAAGAAAAAGAGAAGGGCGGCCGTAGCGGTGGCGGCGGGGCCGGCGGGTATACCTTGCCCACCGATATTCTCGGTTATCTCAAAAATCTCGACCAGCTCAACCGCGAGAAAGATCTGGAAAGAGGCAAGACCCGCGGAACGCCGCGCCGGAAAGCCCCCACCATTAAACCACGCAGTTAAATTGAGCGTCATGCCCTTGTCAGAGACAGGGGTTTAAGGCAATTTGAGTGCCAGATTCCTTTACCCCTGCGGCGAATCGGGCAAAATCCCTCTATGGCCTTCATTCTTTCTAAAATTCTGTGGATGTTCGCGGCGCCAGGCAATTTTCTGGTTCTGATTTTACTCGCATCCGCCTTTCTCTCGCTATCGCGGCGCGAGAGCTGGCAAGCCGCCGGACGCCAGCTATGTTTCAATATCGCGTTTCTGTTATTTTTTATCGCCATTTTTCCAATCGGCAAATGGATGATGCTGCCGCTGGAAAACCGGTTTTCGCCGGCGCGGCCCGAACATGTCGATGGCATTATCGTTATCGGCGGCGACGAAAATCCGCTTTTGACGGAAGCCCGCAGCCAGCCCTCCGTGCGCGCTTCGGCCGATTATTATTTGATATTCGCGACATTGGCGCGCGCCTATCCTCAGGCGAAGCTGGTTTATGCCGGTGGTCCGGGTCAGCTGGTGCCGCAAAGCAAGATGGGCGGCGCTGAGGTTGCGAAACAGGCGCTTGCCGCCTACGACGTTCCGGTCGATCGCGTGATTTTTGAAACCAAATCGCGGACCACGCATGAAAATGCGTTGGATGCGGGAATGATCGTTCATCCCAAAGCGTCGGAAAAATGGCTGTTGGTCACCAGCGCCTATCACATGCCCCGCGCCATCGCCAGCTTCCGGCATGCAGGCTGGAATGTTTCTGCCGCGCCGGCCGATTATTATACCGACGGCAAGCTGACCTACGATCTCCATTTCGATTTCACCAGCCATCTGGAAGAAATCACGATGGCGGCGCATGAATATTTCGGTCTCGCCGGGTATTGGCTGCTGGGGTACACAGATTCCGTTTGGCCGAAACCGTGATGAGCAGGGCGGCTCTCACTTTCGTTTTTACAGGATTGATCGGTTTATCCGTAGCCGCCTCTGCCATGGCCCAAAACGAATACCCGCCTTATGCAAACCAGCGTTATTACCAGCCGCCGAATACTAATTCTCCACCGCAGCCGAGTGCTTATCAAACCCGGCAGAATAATTTTCAAACCTGGCTGCAGGCTTTCGCTAGTGATGCGATCGTTGCCGGCGTTTCGCCAGGTACAGTTCAAAATGCGCTGTCGCAAGTAACATTCGATGAGCGCGTGATCGATCACGATCACAATCAACCGGAAACCACGCAAACATTTGCGACTTACAGTGCCCGCATTGTGACGCCCGACCGCGTGGCCGAAGGGCGCGAACTTATGCATAAGCATGCGCGAGTGCTGCACGATATCTCGAAACGCTATGGCGTGCCGCCAGAGGTTATCGTCGCGCTTTGGGGCATGGAAAGCCATTTCGGCCGCAACAGTGGCGATTATAATATCGTCAATTCATTGGTGACGTTGGCTTACGAAGGCCGCCGGGCCGATTTCTTCCGCAAGGAAGCAATCGCTGCGCTGCGTATTCTCGACGAAGAACACATGCAATCTTCCGAATTGCGTGGCAGCTGGGCGGGGGCAATGGGCCAGTGCCAATTCATGCCTTCCACCTATCTTCGCTATGCCGTCGATTACGATGGGCAGGGGCGGCGGGATATCTGGAATAACGAAGCCGATGTCTTCGCCTCCATCGCCAATTATCTGGCCGCAGAAGGCTGGCGCAGCGACCTGACCTGGGGCCGCGAGGTTTCCTTGAAGAAGGCAATGCCGGAAAGTGAAATCGGCCTGACCAATCGGCATGATTTAGCGCAGTGGAAAAAACTAGGCATCCATTATGCAAACGGAGGCGCTTTATCCATAAAGCCCTTGCAGGCATCGCTGGTCCAACCGGATGGCCTCGATGGACGCAGCTTCCTTGTTTATGATAACTTCCGTGCCCTGATGCGCTGGAATAAGTCGACCTATTTTGCAGCCTCGGTTGGATTACTGGCGGATAAGATTAAATCGGCAAAATAAAAAAAAAGGAAAACAAATGGATGCTTTAGCCCCTACGAAAATTCCGCCTGTTGATTATGATGAATGGGACGATCTTACTCCTGCCGAAGAATTCAAAACCGTCGCGATGAAATTTTTATGGACAAATATTGAAATAAAAACGGTGCGTTCAAAAGAAAGCCCCGTCAGTTATTTCAATGGCGAGTCTCCCAATGATTGTGTAGAGATCGTTGTTCATTGCGACGGTCTCAATATGAATGATGCGCTCATTGAGCTTGCAAAAAGAGCAAACGATTATGGGCTTAATGTTGCAGGCATACGCAATACGCAGACCGGAAAATCCTTGTGGTATGCCGATCACCTTGACCCCAGGCTGGATTCCAAATTTAGCTTATGAAACTCCCCATCCTCTTCCTGATACTGGCTCTCGGCGTCCTCTCGGCTTGCGCAAGCCAGACCACCACGCCGAAAGTCGCGCAGCCGGGCTATAAAGTCGGCCACCCCTATCAGGTCAGCGGCAACTGGTATTACCCCAAAGAAGATTACAGCTATGACGAAACCGGCATCGCCTCCTGGTATGGCCAAGGCTTTCATGGCGAGCGCACCGCCAACGGCGAAATTTTTAATAAGGATGAGCTGACGGCGGCGCATCCGACCTTGCCGATGCCGTCGCTCGCGCGCGTGACCAATCTCGATAATGGCCGTTCGATCGTGGTCCGCATTAACGATCGCGGGCCGTTTGAGAAGGGCCGCTTGATCGATGTTTCGCAGCGCGCCTCGCAATTGCTTGGTTTCGAGCAAACAGGCACGGCCAAGGTGCGTGTGCAGGTGCTGGCCGACGAAAGCAAGGCGATTGCCGACGCGATGCGCCGCTATGGCAGCCCGGCGCCGACACAAGTGGCCGCTGTCAACGGGGAAGAGATGCCGCCCGTGCAGGCTGCGCCGCTGTCTGCCGTCACTGCGCAAGAACTCGAGCCACCCTCGAATACGGTCGAAGCAACCCCGAAGCCGACCGTCACCACCGCGTCGGTACATCAGCAGCTTGTCGCCACCCAGCCCTTGCCGGAAGTCGTGCAATTGCCGGTTACTGGCGCCAATCATATTTACGTGCAGGCAGGATCGTTTAAAAATGCCGATAATGCCGCGCGCCTCAAAAAGCGCCTGTCCAGCATCGGCACCGTCATGGTTACCGATGCGCTTGTGAGCGGCGCTAAATTCTACCGTGTGCGAATTGGTCCCATTGCCAATGTCGCCCAGGCCGATACGATACTGCAACGCGCGGCCAAGGCTGGCGTCGATCATGCGCGTATCATTGTGGATTAATGAATTTCTGCGTTCGCAACGAAACTGAACTCGACCGCGATGCAATTTATGCTTTGCACCGCCTGACCTTTAACGGCAATCAGGAAAGCCTGCTTGTCGACAATCTGCGCAACAGTGGCGATGCCGTAATTTCTCTAGTCGTTGAGGAGCAAGAAAAAATCGCCGGTCACATCTTGTTCAGCAAATTAACGGCGCCCATGCGGGCGCTTGCATTGGCGCCGCTGGCAGTCGAACTTGATTTCCAGAAGAGAGGAATTGGCTCGGCGCTCGTACGCGCCGGAATAGAGCAAGCCAAACAGGCCGGTTGGGACGCTATCTTTGTTCTCGGCGATCCAGCCTATTACGGCCGCTTTGGCTTTAGTGCCGAGGCAGCAGGGCCGTATGATAGTCCATATTCCGGCCCGGATTTCATGCTGTTGCCCCTGACAGCCAAACCCATACCCAAAAACGGCCAAATCGTGTATCCAAAAGCCTTCACCCTCCTGCGCTAAAACCGAGAACTAGCCCATGAAAAAGCTTCTAGCCTTTGCCTTATTGCTATTGTCGCTGCCTTGCATGGCCCTTGCCCAATCGGCAGTGCCGGTCGAGACGGCAGCGAGGCAGGCTTTCCTGATCGACGCCAATACCGGCACCGTACTTTTCAACAAAGACGGCGACACGCGCATGGCGCCCAGCTCGATGAGCAAGCTGCTCACGATCTATGTGGTGTTCGATGCGCTCAAGACCGGCAAACTCGCTTTAAATCAGGAACTGACGGTCAGCGAGCATGCATGGAAGCAGGAAGGCTCGCGCATGTTCGTTAATGCCGGACAAAAAGTGCGCGTGGAAGATTTGATCCGCGGCGTTATCGTGCAATCCGGCAATGATGCGGCCGTGGTTCTGGCCGAAGGGCTCGGCGGTTCCGAAGAAAATTTTGCCGAAATGCTGAATGCCAAGGCGCGCGATTTAGGACTGACCGGCAGCCACTTCGTCAATGCGACCGGCTTGCCGGATCCCGAACATTACATGACGGCACACGATCTCGGTACGCTGGCGCTGGCTTTGTTGCACGATTTTCCGGACAGGTATCATTACTTCTCCGAGCTTGATTTCACTTACAACGGTATCAAGCAAGGCAATCGTAACCCCTTGCTTTACCGCAACATGAATGTCGACGGACTTAAAACCGGCCACACCGATGATGGCGGCTATGGGCTTACGGCCTCGGCCTTGCGCGAGGGGCGGCGTTTGGTTGTGGTGCTGAACGGCATGGACGATATGCAGATGCGCGCCGACGAATCCGCCAAAGTGCTCGATTGGGGCTACCGCGAATTCGCCGATTATCCGATCGTAAAGCTGAACGACAAATTGGCCGAGGCTAAAACCTGGCTCGGCACATCGCCGAACGTGCCGGTGCTGGCATCCGAAGATGTAACGCTCACCTTGCCGCGCGATGCGCGGGCTGGCTTGAAAACGTCCGTGACATATACCCAGCCGGTTCCTGCGCCGATTACCAAAGGCCAAAAGCTTGGCACCTTAGAGGTCAGCGCACCCGGAATGGAAACGAAGACTGTTGATCTGATCGCCGGTGCCGATGTTCCGCAAACCACCTTTATTCATCGCGTGAAGTCCAAGCTGCGCTATCTCTTGACCAGGGCCTAAACGGTGAAGCGCGGTAAATTCATTACGCTGGAAGGCGGCGAGGGGGCCGGTAAATCGACGCAAGCGAAGAAGCTTGCCGACTTTTTGCGGCGGCGCGGCATTAAAACGGTTCTAACCCGTGAAGTAGGCGGCGCGCCGGGTGCCGAGAAAATCCGCAAGATCTGGTTGGAAGAAGGCGAAGACTATTGGGACCCGCTGTCCGAGCTTCTGCTTATTTTTGCCGCACGGCGTGAGCATATGGCCAAAACCATTTTACCGGCGCTGAAACGCGGCGCTTGGGTGATCAGCGACCGTTTTGTGGATTCGACCCGTGCCTATCAGGGAACGGGGCCGATGAAACCCGCAATCGAGCGGCTTTATGACGAGATCGCCGACGATTTTGATCCCGATCTGACCATTCTGCTCGATATGCCGGTGAAAGCCAGCATGGCGCGCGTCAACAAACGCGGCGGCTGGAATAAAGACCGCTACGAGCTTAAAGCCGCGCCGTTTCATCAGAAATTGCGCAAATCATATTTGGCCTTGGCGAAGAAATATAAACGGCGCTTCGCTGCTGTCGACGCCAGTGGCAGTATCGATGAAGTCGCCAAAAATATTGGCGCGGCGGTAGCGCGGCATTTTAAGATGAAAGAAGGGAAATGACCGCTCCCGATCCTTCTCAAAATGCCATTCTCATCGGTCATGATGCGGCGGTAAAACAAGTCACTGAGGCTTTTGCCGGGAGCCGTATGCATCACGCCTGGCTGATTACCGGCATCGAAGGCATCGGCAAGGCGACTTTGGCCTATCACATTGCGCATCATGTTTTATCGAACGGCGATAATCCTATCGGCAAACTCGATCTCAAGCAGCGCGTAGCCAGGCTGATTACGGCGGGCGCGCATCCCGATATGCTGGTGGTGCAACGGGCGGCTAACGACAAAGGTGAACTGCGCGACAGCATCGTGGTTGACGATGCGCTCAAGATCGCCTCTTTTTTCCACAAGACCGCGACGCATAACGGCTGGCGTGTGGTGGTCATCGACGAAGCGCATGCGCTCAATCGCCATGGTCAGAACGCAATTTTAAAAATTCTCGAAGAACCACCCACGCGCGCTTTGATCGTCATGACTGCAACATCACCCGGCACATTATTGCCGACGATCCGTTCGCGCTGCCGCGTATTGCCGCTGGAGCCGCTTAACGAAGATTCTATGAATTCTATTCTCGAGCGTTTTGAACCTAACGTAATGGGCGATGCACTCGCCCGGCTGATTGCGTTGGCCGGGGGCAGCGCCGGTTTTGCGCTCAAAGTCATTCGCACCGAAACGCTGCCGCTTTACGAAGAATTGCTGAAACTTCTCGGCAGCCTGCCAAAGCTCGATATAGCCCGATTGCATAAACTGGCCGATCAGATCGGCCGCAAGGCAGACGCCGAAAGTTTCGATGTGATCACCGGCTTGCTGACGGATCTATTGCGCAATATCGCCCGTGCCCAGGCAACGGGACAACCAGTTCCTCAAGGATTGCCGCCATTATCGCTCGATCGCGTATTACAGCTATGGGACAAAACGCGCGCCACTTTCGCCACGGCCGAACACGCAAATCTGGATAAGAAACTGGCCTTTGTGAACGCGATAGGGGATATCAAAAAAGCAGCCGCATGACCGTTATTCAGCAGCTTTTGCTGAAATAAAGCTTTATGTTAAGTTGGTCATAGAAAGGCTTGATAATGAAACCCTACTACATCACTACCCCCATCTATTACGTCAACGATGCCCCGCATATCGGGCACGCCTATACCTCGATCGCTTGCGATGTGCTGGCCCGCTTTAAACGGCTGGATGGTTATGAGGTCATGTATCTCACCGGCACGGATGAGCACGGCCAGAAGGTAGAAAAATCGGCCGCCGCGGCCGGAATAGAACCGCAAGCCTTTACCGATAAAGTTTCGCAGAATTTCCGAGATCTGACCAAGGCGATCAATTTATCCAATAACGATTTCATCCGCACCACCGAGGCGCGCCACAAAAAGGCTTGTCAGGCATTGTGGGATGAGTTGCTGAAACGTGGCGAAATTTATCTCGGCAAATATGCCGGCTGGTATGCCGTGCGTGACGAAGCCTATTACGGCGAGGACGAACTGAAGGATGGCCCGGGCGGCAAAAAAATCGCACCCTCCGGCGCCGAATGCGAATGGGTCGAGGAACCCAGCTACTTCTTCAAGCTTTCCGCCTGGGGCGACCGTTTGCTGGAATTCTACGGCAAAAATCCCGATTTTATCCTGCCGGAAACGCGCCGCAACGAAGTTATCAGTTTCGTCAAATCCGGCATGCGCGATTTGTCCGTGTCACGCACGGCGATGAACTGGGGCGTGCCGGTGCCGAATGAGCCTAAGCATGTCATGTATGTGTGGCTCGATGCCTTGACCAATTATCTCACCGGCGTCGGCTATCCCGATACGCAAAGCGCGAGTTTCAAGAAATTCTGGCCCGCCGATCTGCATATGGTGGGTAAGGATATTCTCCGTTTCCACGCCGTTTATTGGCCTGCTTTCCTGATGGCTGCCGGTATCGCACCGCCGAAACGCGTATTCGCGCATGGCTGGTGGACCAACGAAGGACAGAAAATCTCCAAATCGCTCGGTAATGTCATCGATCCTTATGAATTGATCAAAACCTACGGTCTCGACCAAATGCGCTATTTCCTCATGCGCGCGGTGCCGTTCGGCAATGATGGCGATTTCTCGCGCGAGCGTATGGTCGCCACAATCAATGCAGAGCTTGCCAACAATATCGGCAATCTGGCGCAGCGGACGCTGTCGATCATCGCCAAAAATTGCGAAGGCAAAATTCCCGAAAAAGGAAGTTATAACGCCGACGACAATGCGTTATCGCATGCCGTAAGAACGTCGCTCGATCTCGACGCCATGCGGAATCTCATGGAGGCGTGTGAATTTCACAAGGTACTCGAAAAAATCGTCGAAGCCGCCAATCATGCCAACGCTTATATCGATGCGCAGGCGCCGTGGGCGCTCAAGAAAACCGATATCGGCCGCATGAATACGGTGCTTTATAATTTGTGCGAGCAAATCCGGAAGATTGCTATCGTCCTGCAGCCTTTCATGCCGGGCGCGGCCGCCAAAATCCTCGATCAGCTTGCCGTTCCGGAAAATAACCGCAATCTGGAAAACATCGCGCTCGATGCCGTTCAGCTCAAACCCGGCACGGCGTTGCCTCCACCGGAAGGCGTGTTCCCGCGCTATGTCGAGGCAGGAGATAAGAAATGAAAAAAAATATAAATAAAAAGACCGGTATTCTTCTTGTTTCTTTGTTTGTCATGATCGCCGGATATGCGTGGTGCGCTTCTTCGGACTCTCAACCGTCTTTGCCGACGCTGGCTGCCGGATTGCCGGAGTCAGTCGATGAAGCAAAAAAGACCTTCGAGCAAAGGGTTGTCGATAAATTTCCTCTCGGTTCTTCGGAATTGCAGATGGCCGACGAATTACTGAATGAAGGTTTTGAAATCAAGGTCAGGGATGATCAAACGCATATAGCAGCCTTTGAGGAAGCGAAGGCTCCCTGCAAGCAGCACTGGGTCATTTCTTGGAAGGCGGTTAATGATAAGATAGTCAGCGTAAACGGTGAATATTCCTTCGATTGTCCGTGAACGTAATGCTCATCGACTCCCATTGCCACCTCGATTACCCGACGCTGATTAAAGACCGCGAAGGGGTGCTGGCGCGCGCCAAGGCTGCTGGCGTGATGCGCCTGGTCAATATCGGCACCACGCGCAAGGGCTTCGAAGAAGTTCATAAAACCGCCGTCGCGCACGAAGAAGTATTCTGCAGCTTCGGCGTGCATCCGCATCATGTGGCGGAAGACGGCGAAGATCTGACCGAGGATCAAATCGTCGAATTCGGCAGTAGTCCTAAAGTCGTCGGCATCGGCGAAACCGGCCTCGATTATTATTACAAGCACGGACCGAAGGATGTGCAGCAGGAAAGCTTCCGCCGGCATATCCGGGCCGCGATCAAACTCGATCTGCCGATAATCATTCATAGCCGCGAAGCGGAAGAGGACACGGCCCGTATTTTGAAGGAAGAGACAGAACGTGCCACACGCGTTCCCCTCCCCTTGCGGGAGGGGTCAGGGGAGGGGTTCGCTCCGCAAGAACATAAGCCTGCGCATGTTGAACCAACCCCCCACCTGTCCTCCCCCGCAAGGGGGGAGGAACGCAAAACGCAACTGGTCGTCAAACCAAAAGGCGTCCTGCATTGCTTCAGCTCGAAACGCATTCTGGCCGAGGAAGCCCTCGCGCTCGGCTTTTATGTCTCGCTGTCGGGCATTCTGACCTTCAAAAAATCTCAGGAATTGCGCGATATCGCCCGCGATGTTCCCCTCGACAGATTACTGGTCGAAACAGACTCGCCATTCCTCGCGCCGGAGCCTTTTCGCGGCAAAATTTGCGAACCTTCCTATGTCGTCAATACCGCCCGCGTGCTGGCGGAAGTTAAAAGCGTCGGCGAGGATGAAATCGCCCGCCAAACAACTGATAATTTTTTCCGGCTGTTTGACAAGGTATCGCGGCCGTGAAGATCACGGTCCTCGGCTGCGGTTCGTCCGGCGGCGTGCCGCTGATCGGCGGTGATTGGGGCGCGTGCGATCTCAATAATGCACGCAACCGGCGCACGCGCGTTTCGATTTTAATCGAACAGGGCGATACGACAATTCTCGTCGATGCTTCGCCCGATTTGCGTGAGCAGGCACTGGCATGCGATCTAAAAAAACTCGATGCCGTTATTTTCACTCATTCGCATGCCGATCATTGCCACGGCATTGATGAGCTGCGCAGTTTTATGCGTATGACCAAAAAGCAAACCGATCTTTACGCCGATGCAGAAACCCTGAAAGAACTGCAACTTCGTTTCGATTATATTTTTCACGGCAGCAAACCGATTAACCTTTATAAGCCTGTCGTCACGCCGCATGAAATCGACGGACCATTCCAGATCGGCGGCGCATCCATTACGCCTTTCGCGCAAGATCACGTCAACATGACCTCTCTCGGTATTCGTTGCGGCGATTTCGCCTATTCGACCGATGCCAAAAATCTCGATGAAGCGGCTTTTGCCGCACTGGCTGGCGTAAAAATCTGGGTAGTCGATTGCGTGCGGGAAAAACCGCATCCAACCCACTCCCATATCGAACAAACGCTTGCCTGGATTGAACGCATCAAGCCGCAAAGGGCTTATTTAACGCATATGAACGAGACTTTGGATTACGCCGAACTTGCCGCTAAACTGCCTGCGGGCGTGGAGCCGGCCTATGATGGTTTGGTAATCGAATGCTGAATTTGAAAGAAAAACATTATCGTTGGGCGATGTTTGCCGTGCTCGGCATCGTGGCGGCAATTATCATTCTTACTTTTCGTCATTATGGCATTACCTGGGATGAAGAATTGCAAAGCCAATATGGGCTGGCGATAGTCGATTACTATGCCTCTCTGTTTGCCGATCGACGCTACGAAGAAATTTTTAATCTCTATCTCTATGGTGGCACGTTCGACGGCCTGGCTTCCGTTATCGATCGCTTCACGCCCTTCAATGTTTACGAAACCCGCCATTTGGTGAATGCGTTAGTCGGGCTTCTGGGGCTATGGGGCATCTGGCGGCTGGGCCGCTTGCTCGGCGGCGGCGTTGTGGGATTGCTGACGCTGATCCTGCTGGTGCTCACGCCGATGTATTACGGCCATATGTTCAATAATCCGAAAGATATTCCTTTCGCGACCGGCGTTATATGGACGATGTATTACATGAGTAAAAGCTTGGCCGAATGGCCGAACATCCGGCGGCGCACGATCATCGAAATCGGCCTCGTGTTCGGCCTGACGCTCGGCATCCGCGTCGGTGGCGCAATGGCATTATTATTCTGGCTGGCCGCTTTGAAATTCCGGATATGGCAGCCTTATCTGACTTCGCCCTCTCTGTGGCGACAGGTACTGGCTGCACAATGGCGTTGCGGCTGGCGGCTGATTTTACCGGCATGCTCGATTGCTTATGTAGTGATGCTGGCCTGCTGGCCGTGGGCGCAGCAAAGCCCAATTCTCAACCCGTTCCATGCCTTCAATGAATTTCGTCATTTTCCGCAAGCTGTCGAAGTGCAACTCGACGGCGTTACTTACATGTCGACCGAATTGCCCTGGTATTACGTGCCGCTTTATTTCGGCGTTCAGCTGCCGGAGCTTTTACTCATGCTGCTCGTGGCCAGCGTTCTTTTCCTGCCGATGATTTGGCGGAATATGGATGCATCGCGCCGCGCGCCTTTGTTACTCGTCCTTATGATGGGCTTTTTCCCGATTGCTTATTCGACAGTAGGACATCCGGCGCTTTACGATGCCGTGCGTCATTTCATTTTCACCGTGCCGTTGATGTGCGTGCTGGCCGCGCTGACGGCGCGAACGGTTTACCGCTGGATGGTCGATAACTTTATTCAGCGCTGGTCACGCAATGCCGTTGCTGCCGGCCTGCTCGCGATTTTTATTTTTGCGTCGGCAACGCAGATCGGCATGATGGTCGCGCTGCATCCCTATGAATATATTTACGTCAATCGTTTCGGGGGAGGGGTAATCGGCGCCTTCGGGCGCTACGAACTCGATTATTGGGGCAGCTCGTTCAAGGAAGCCGCCAAGGAATTGCAGGCCTATGTTAAACAGCATGGCGGCGTGCCGCCGGGCAAGATCACGCGTGTCGCGATTTGTGGCCCCTGGGATTCGGCCATGATTTATTTACCGCCCGATTATGAGCCCGTCGTTGCCAACGAACCTGCTGACTTCTTCCTCTCGACCACACGCTGGATGTGTCAGAACATGCGGCCGGGGAAAGAGATCATTCGCGTCATGCGGCTCGGTGTGCCGCTTGCAGTCGTTAAAGATGTCCGAGGGTTAAAGTGACCGTTTCTTACCTCATCATCAACTATAACAAGCAGGATTTTATCAAGGGCGTAATAGACGCCGTATTTGCCGAGCATTCGGCAACGGGCGGCGAAATCATCGTTTACGACGATTGCTCTACCGATAATTCAGTGCAGGTTTTACAGCAGCACATCGCCAACAATACAAAGCAAGCCGGTATCGTGAACATCGTCCGAGGCGACATTAATCGTGGTGTAGGACAGGCAACCAACAAAATTATCGAGTTGGCAAAACAGCCTTTCATTCGCCTTATCGACGGTGACGATATCATCATCAAAGGCTCGACGCAGAAATTTTTAGAACATATGGAAAAATACAAGCTTGGCTTTGTCTTTGGTCAGGTCACAGAAGTGGGGAGCAATGATGACGCTTATGAACGCCAATCATTTGAGCCGCTCATCGTTATGCAAAATCCATTACATGAATTTCTGAAGCATACGCTCGCCGGGCCTTCGCCCTCTCTTTTTGTCGCGGACGTTTTGCGGCGGGCCGTGCCGGTTCCTGAATGGATCAGGCGCACGCAGGATTTCATAATCAATATCCGCGTAGCCAATCACGGCGTGCGTATCGGCTATGTGAATGATGTCGTCGCGCTGCGGCCAGCTGATAGGGGCAGCAATAACCTTTCTACCTCTCTCGCGGCGATGTTTGCGGAAATGAGCCGCGACGTCGCGCATGACGGGAACGATCTGCCGATAGACGATCTGCGCTATGTCGCCCGCCGTTATGCCGGGCGTACGGCCAAATATTTTCGCCGTCGCGGGCAAAGCCGCCTCACGGCGCGGGAGAAATTCGATTTGTTATGCTGGCAAAGATTGCCTTGGCCGGTATCGCGCCAGGCCTGCATCGATCGGCTCAATACCACGGCCGGCATGTTGGAACGTGACCGTCATGTGCTTATTACCGCCTCAGCCGCTGCATAAGTGCAAGAATAGTTGAGCCATTCATGTCTCAAGCCGGATCTTCCTCCAAGCCAATCGCGCCCCGCCGCGCATTGCCGCGCCGCTGGTGGATGTTCCGTCTAAGCGAGCTGTTAATAAGCTGCATCCCCTATAAGAAGCAGAAAAACGGCGTTCTCATTTTGCGCATGTTCGGCATCGGCGATGCTCTCATTTTCCGCACGGTGCTGGAAAAATATGCCGAAGCACTCGGTGTGCCGTTATCCGGCATAACTATCCTCGGTTCCGCGGCGTGGTGTGCTGCCGTGCCGTTTTTTAACGGCGTTAATATCGAATTGATCGATGAACGGCGCTTTGCCCGGCGGCTGTTTTATCGTTTGAAAATCATGCTGCGCCTTCGGCGGCGTGGATTTAAAACGGCAATCTGCGGCATGCGCTTTCGCCAGCCGCATGTCATCGATGCCTTGATGCTGGCAAGCGGAGCAGATGAGCGCATTGTCGTCGAGCCGCGGCCGGATGAAAAATTCAACGCTATGTTTGCGCATTATCTGCCGCTGATGACCAGGATCGTATCAGCGCCTGAAGCAGACAAACCGCGCGATACGAATGGGCAGCCATTACCGCTAACGCATGAAATCGAACATCAATTGGCTTTTCTTTCGGCCGTTGCAGGCAGGGCTATTACGCTCGATGCTTTGCCAAAATTAGATCTGCCGGCAGGACTTCCATCTCTCGTCAAAGCGGGCGCGCGTTATGTTGTTATTAATGTCGGCGCCAGTCATGGGCCGCGCCGTTGGCCGCTCGATTCCGTGTGCGAAATAGCCCGCCGTTTTATGGCTCAAGGCATAACGGTTGTCTTGCTGGGCGGCCCATCCGAAGCGAGCCTTAAGAAAGAAATCGAACTTAAGGCGTCAGAGGTAGCCGGGCAGGGCGGCCGCCTCATAACAGCCATAAACACTCTCGATTTCATGGATGCTGCCCGCCTTCTCAACCACGCCGCCATATTCGTTTCGAGCGATACAGGGCTCGGTCATCTTGCGCTTATGGCCCGCATACCGTCCGTGCTCATTGTCGGCGGCGGCCATTTTGGCTCTTTCATGCCTTATCCCAAGCATCTTATGCAGCCGCGAATATGTTTTTTATATCACCCGATGCCTTGTTATCATTGCAATTGGAATTGCACTATGATGCCTCCCGGCGGCACCACATTTCCTTGCGTACAAGAAGTTTCGGTCGTGCAAGTTTGGCAGGCAATTCAGGAAATCATGCCGCCTGAATTGCACGGCGTAACCTAAGGCGCTATATCCTTTTCCTCTCTAACGGTTTGTCTTATGCAATGGGATTATAAGAATATACTCATTTCCGGCGGCGCCGGTTTTGTCGGCTCGAACCTTGCGATTATGCTTAAATCCGCTTTAAGCCAATGCAACGTGATTGCTTTCGATAATCTGAAACGCCGCGGCAGCGAACTGGCTCTGCAGCGCCTGCGCAAAGCGGGCGTATTTTTCGTGCATGGCGATGTGCGCTGCGCCGAAGATATCGAAAGCTTCGGTAATTTCGATTTATTAATCGACTGCGCCGCCGAGCCTTCGGTGCATGCAGGTTATGACGGCGATCCGCGTTATCTCATCAACACCAATCTTGGCGGCACCATTAACGCTCTTGAAGCGGCGCGCAAACATAAGGCCGATATTATCTTTTTATCTTCCAGCCGCGTTTATCCAATAGCCGGAATGCGAGATCTGCCGCTGGAGCGCCAGGGCGACCGTTTGGTGATCAAAAAAGGCGGGCAGGGAACCGGCTGGTCCGAAGCAGGTATTGCTACCGATTTTCCGCTGCAAGGGGCGCGCTCGCTCTACGGCGCCAGCAAACTCGCCTCGGAAATGCTGATTGAGGAATACCGCGCAACTTATGGCTTGCGCGCCATTATCAATCGCTGTGGCGTTCTCACCGGCCCCTGGCAGATGGGAAAGGTCGATCAGGGCTTTATCGTTCTCTGGGCCGCGCGACATTGCTTCGGCGGTCAGCTTTCTTACAGCGGCTTTGGCGGTGAAGGTTTGCAGGTGCGCGACATTCTGCATGTCGCCGATCTTTTCAGCCTGTTGCAGGTCCAGCTCGCTTCTCTGGATAAACTGGACGGAAAAGTATTTAACGTCGGCGGCGGCATGCCGGTCAGCGTTTCGCTGCGGGAGCTTACGGAAGCTTGGGGCAAACGCGCAGGCAAAGCTATTGTACCGAAAAGCGACAAAACAACCCGCGCCGCCGATATCCCTTATTATGTAACCGATAATGCTGCCGTAACGGCCGAAACCGGCTGGAAGCCGCAACGCAGCGTCGATAATATCCTGGATGAAATTTTCGACTGGCTGGGGCAATATCGCGCCGAGCTGGAGCCTATTCTGGCTTCCTAAAAATCGGGGACGATATGAGTATTGCCTTAATTACCGGATCTGCAGGACTTATCGGATCGGAAGCGGTGCGCTTTTTTGCCGAAAAAGGCTTTACCGTTGTCGGCATCGACAACGACATGCGGGGTTATTTTTTCGGAAAATCATCCAGCGTGCAATAGAACCGTGCGCGGCTGGAGCAGGATATCAAATCCTATCGTCACCACGATATCGATATCCGCGATCAGGAAGCGATCGGGAAATTGTTCAGCCAATATGGCAAAGATATTTCTGTCATCATTCATACGGCAGCACAGCCCTCGCATGATTGGGCGGCGCGCGAACCTTTCACTGATTTTTCCGTGAACGCCAATGGCACTCTCAATCTTCTTGAAAGCGCCCGGCAGTTTTCGCCGGATACCGTATTTATTTTTACCAGCACGAACAAAGTCTATGGCGACCGCCCCAATCAACTCCCTCTAATCGAACAGGAAAAGCGTTGGGAATGCGACCCCAAACACAGCTATGCGGCGCACGGCATCGATGAAACAATGAGCATCGACAGTACATTGCACAGCTTGTTCGGCGCCTCGAAAGTTGCCGCCGATATCCTGGTGCAGGAATATGGCGGCTATTTTGGCCTCAAGACGGCCTGCTTTCGCGGTGGTTGCCTGACAGGGCCCAGCCATTCCGGCGCACAGCTGCATGGCTTCCTTGCTTATCTGGCCCAATGCGCCGTGACCGGCGCGCCCTATACGGTGTTTGGGTACAAGGGCAAGCAGGTGCGCGACAATATTCACGCCTATGATCTGATCACGGCCTTCTGGTCATTCTATCAAGCGCCGCGCACGGGCGAGGTCTACAATATGGGCGGCGGCCGTTTTTCGAATTGCTCTATGCTTGAGGCTATCGGCATGTGCGAAAAGCTAACGGACAAGCCGATGAAATGGTCTTACGAGGAAACCAATCGCAAAGGCGATCATATCTGGTGGATCAGCGATACGCGTAAATTCGAATCCCATTATCCGGATTGGAAGCGCCGCTACGATATCCAGGGTATTTTGCAGGAAATTGTGGCGTTCCAGACCGAACAGGCGGGAAAGACAGCTTAAGCGGCTACGCTTGTTCCGGTTGTAATCATTGCAGCCGATGTCGTCCAATACCAGTCGCCGAACACGATATGGTCGCGGCACATTCCTTTTACCGCGCTGATCACGCCCCAGGTCGCATCGTCGCTATAATCATCGCCACCGATAAGCCCCATCGGACTGGAAATTCTAACGGCAGCGGCAATCTGGCGGCGGACAGTCGTTTCTTCGTGTGACGTGTCTATATAAATAAAATCGAACTGCTTGCTGGCTGATGCCAGATAGGATGCATCATCCATACGGATAAGCTCGACATTATTATGGCCGAGCGCTTTCATATTGCCCTGCGCTTTAGAAAGTTCTGGCGCCGTGCCGTAACCGGCCTGTTGCCAATTCAACTCTCTTTTTTCTTCGGGCCAGTCTTCGCATGCATCGTCGGAGAATTTATCGACACCCGTCACATGGAAATCGGTTCGGCCGAGGCGCCGGGCGATATCGCACATATAAGCAATGTCCCGCCCATAATAGACGCCAAGAACGAGAACCGATTTTACCGGATAGCGCGCCAGCAGCGTGCGGAAATAACGGTATCCCTTGCTGCCCGAATAACCGATGCATTGTTTTTTGATGCCGCGAATACTCCATTTCTCACGTAAGGAGAGAGAAGGGGACGCATTCAGCGTGTTGCGGATATCGTTGATGTCGATCATGGCTCGCCTTTAAGATTTTGTTTGATGATAGATAGCCTGCAATAGCTAGGCAAGCAGCCTGTCTACGGCTCGTCCAGCGTATTGCTTATATCGTTTTCCATAACATGGGCAATGCGCGCCCGCGGATGCATGTGATCCCAAAAATCCTCTTCATTGGAAGTCAGCTCGTCACGCTCGAGAAAGTTCAGAAAATGCGCATGCGTCCGGTCAGCTATAACTGTCTCAAAGGCTTTTTCGCAAGCCACTTGTTGCTCGGCGGCAGGGCCGGTTTTGTCGGGGGCATAGCGGGGGGGAACGACCAATAGGACTGCTGCGCTGGATGGTAGCTGAGCCAGAAAGTTTTTAAGTAAAGGAACAGCGGCAAAATCGTAAGGAGGCGAAACAACCGGATTAAGCTCGGCCATTTCTTTCAACGTTTCTTTCTGGCTTTTTATAAAGCCGTCATGGCTCCATTCACGGCCTTCGCTGAAATCCTTATACCCGTCGGCCGGGGCTATTTTGATCTTACCTTTTAGCAAACGGATTTTATCGCCCGCCGATTGCAGGCTTTTCATCTGCAATATGTTCGACAGATAATCCCAATTGCTTTTGCCATAGAGCCAGAATGGAAATGGGTGAGCAATAGTCAAAGGCCTGTTGGCTTCGCACCAGCGTTCATCAATGCCGAAAACAAAAGCTTTCAAATTGCTGCCGGTATGATGATCCAAAAACCATTGGGCCATCGCCAGCTGTTCCAGAGGCCCGGTGCCCAGCATAGCCAGTGAAACCGCTTGAACATCTTTGGCTTTGATTTGCGCAGGATCGATTAACTGCAAAGTCGAGCTGCCTATAAGTGCCGTATTGAATTGAGGTTGGCGGCCAAGGCTGGCTCCTGTCAGGCTTTGCGTGAATTCAGGAATGCCGTGCGATGCAAGCAGGCTGAAACGGCCCGTGTCGTAGGGGTCCAGCATAACAATAAAAATGCCCACTAAAATTCCCAGGCCGATCGCGCTGGCAATATAGACGCGGAGAAAGCGCCGCCAATTACTAAAAATGGAAGTAGATGAATTCATAAGCCGGACTTCCATTGAGTTTCAGGAGAATGGCGACGGTTATCATTGCAGCCGCAACAGCACTAAGGGCGTTGGGCCTGAATTTCTCAACGAAGGCCTGGCTGCTCGGTCCAATAAGGGCAATAGCTGCTGCAATCATCATAAGAACGCCGCCGCGAAAACGGCCATGTTCCGCATGCCCCGCGAGGGCCGTGAATATCTGTGATACAGCCGCCATCGAAGGCGCACGGAAGAATATCCACGTAAAGACTAGAAATAGTATGAGCAGGGGCCATGCCACAAAATAAGGCATGGGTTTTAAATAACGCCGCCACAGAATTCCGGCGCCAAGCCCAATGCCGTGCAGGGCGCCCCATATGATAAAAGTCCAACCGGCGCCGTGCCACAGGCCGCCCAGCAGAAACGTAACTAAAACATTCAGGCATTGCCGTGCCGTGCCGCAGCGATTGCCTCCAAGCGGGATATAAACGTAATCGCGCAAAAAGCGCATCAGCGTCATATGCCAATGCCGCCAGAACAAGGAAAGATTGCCTGCCCGGTATGGCGCATCGAAATTGTAAGGCAGCATGAACCCAAACATCAGCGCGATGCCGATGGCCATATCCGAATAGCCGGAAAAATCGAAATAAATCTGCAGAGGAAACCCCAGAACGGCCGTCCAGGCTTGTCCTGTTGTAATTGCCGTGCTGGCGGCTTTGGTAAAAACAGGATCGCATATATGCGCGAGGCTATCGGCAACAAATGTTTTTTTGGCCAATCCGATCAGCAGTAATAAAATTCCCTGTCCAAATCGTTGCTGGTAACCCTCGCGATTGGGCGGCAGCGCAAATTGCGGAACGATTTCATTATGCCGCACCAGAGGCCCGGCGAGGATTTGCGGAAACAGACTTATATAAAGCGCGTAATTGCGGAATCCATAACGGGGCGGACGGCCGCGATAAAGATCGGCCAGATAAATAATATTGTGAAAGGTAAAGAAGCTGATGCCCAGCGGCAGCGCCAAAGCTTTAAATCCGCTTTCCCATCCCGAGACCGAATGCGCAATTTCGAAAAAGAAGCCGAGATATTTGAAATAACACAGCGACAGCAGATTGAGGACAATTCCGCCAATAAGCAGAACCCGCTTGCCGGTGGCAAAATAAGCCTGCGCGATAAGCCAGTTGATGATAATGGCGCCGACCAGCAGCGGCACATAATGCCAGTCCCAATATCCATAAAAAATTATGGAGGCAATGCACAGAAACCATATTCGCGCTTTTTCATGACGTCTCAACAGCCAAAAGCCGAGCAGGGCCCAGGGCAAAAATCCAAACAGAAAGGCGATACTGTTAAAAAGCATGAGACAAAATCAGATAGCCTGCTTTTTTCGTTGCCGCAGGAACATTTGTAATTCATGCCAGGCATGATGCGGATAGGCGATCAGGCTGATGAAAAACAGATCAAGCTTTCCGGCGCGCAAATCGTCCCGGCGAAAACCTTTGCAACTGCTGCGGAAGCATTTGCGGATAAAGCGAATAAGCTGATACCAGCTTTTCGGTGGATTGCGCGCGTAATGCGGATTTCGATACCATTGCCAGTGCATGCGCAGGGCGCTTTTTACCGTATCGCTGCGCAGATGGTAACAAGTGATAGACGGTTCATAGACGAGATAATGACCGGCCGCCGCCAGCCGCTCGCCAAGATCGACATCTTCTCCATTGGTGCGCAGGGCTTCGTTGAAGCCGCCGGCGGCCTGTACATCATCCCGCCGCATGATCGTATTGGCGCCCACCAGAAAGCGGGGCTTTACCCGCTCCGGTCCCCATTCCTGACGCAGATGCGCGCACCGCCAGCGATCGCCGAGCGTCGTTGTGACTGTTTCGATTAACCGTCCACCATAGCCGCTGGCATCGGGAAATTCCTCGATGAGGCGCATCATCCCGCCGAGCCAGTCCTTGCTGACCAGCACATCGGCATCGACCGAAGCGACCAGATTATTTTTGGCTTCGCGCAATCCACGATTACGCCCGGCGGAAAGCCCTTTATTGACGCCCTGCGACAAAATCCGCACAGAGGGGTAACGCTGCACGATTTCGACTGTTTTATCGGTACAGCCGTCATCAATGACCATAATCTCGTCGGGAGCCGGATCGAGCGCCAGCAGGGCATCCAGACAGCGGCCGATATAGGCTTCGCCATTGTAACATGGCACATAGAGTGAGACGGGAACGGTGGACATGTCGTTTGAAATAAATGGGTTAAGCGGGCTTCCTCAACTTATTTCAAGCCTTCCCTATATGCAATCGGCCGTGGAAACAGGCGCTTTTTGTGAGTGACTATGGCTGAAGCCGCAACTTATACTGCCGGAACGCTATAAATTTGATTCGTCAGGGCCGGTCGGCCTACTAATCCGCAGGAAAATTGGAGTGCCACTCATGAAAGTTTTGTTCAGCAATCCCCCTTGGTGGCCGGAAGAACGCGCACCGTTCCTCAAATATTTCAGCCGTAAAAAAACGCTCGTTTCCGTGCGCGCCGGTTCGCGCTGGCCTCATACGTTTTATGGCCGCAGCAAACCCGACAAGTTCGTGTTTCGCGATTACATGCCGTATCCGTTTTTCATGGGCTATGCCACGACCTATGTCGGCAAAAACGCCGGCGTGAAATCCATCATGCGGGATTCCATAGCTCTTAAAGAAAGCTACAAATCCTATTTCAAACATCTGAAAGAAGAACGCTACGATTACATCTTTATCGAATCCGCCTCGCCAAGCTGGGATCATGACGGCGAGTTGATCCGGCAAATTAAAGCAATGCTGCCGGACACGCGCATTGCCGTAACCGGCCCAATAACCAGCAGCGCCGATAAGATTTTACAAAATTTCCCGGTTGTTGCCTGCGTCAGGGGCGAATACGAAAAAGGATCGGTCAAAGTCGTCAACGGCGCCGAAGGCATTCTTGAACACGATCTCCTCACTATTGAGGAAATGAACGCTGCGCCATTTCCCTACTACGATGAAATCATCGCGCATCGTTATTGGGATGCCAATCCTCTGGGTGTAACCGCTCCGCAGGCGCAGGTATGGTCAAGCCGTGGCTGCCCCTTTAAATGCATTTTCTGCGTATGGCCTGCCACAATGACCGGCAACGATCCTTACGGGGATAACAAACGCACCGTGCGCCATTATAAAGCCGATTACATGCAGGCCTTTCTTGAGGATCTTGTCGGACGCTATCAATTCAAGAGCGTCTATTTCGACGATGACACATTTAATCTCGGCAACAAGCATGTGCTGGATATGTGTGGCGTGATGAAGAAGATCAATTTGCCCTGGTCCGCCATGTGCCGCGCCGATACCAGCCGTATGGAGAGCTGGAAGATCATGAAGGAATCCGGCTGTTTTGGCGTCAAGCTGGGCTTTGAATCCGGAAATCAGTGGGTGGTCGACAATATCGTCAACAAGCATCTGGATCTGGATATTGCCCGCGAGGCAGTGATGGAGTGCAAGCGTGCCGGCATCACGGTGCATGGCACGTTTACTTACGGGTTGCCGGGCGAAACGCCCGAACAGATGCGCGATACGTCCGAATTTATTGCTTCATTGCCATTCGATTCCTTTCAGGAATCCGGCACGGCCGCGATAGAAGGGACGCCGCTGGACAATATCGACAATGCAAAGGTGCAGGAGAACTTCCCGGGGGCGAAGGCGGATGCCGGTTACACCATTCTTACGGATGGCGCCAAGAAATGGCGGCAGCTGGCAAAATCGCTGCGCGAGGATGCTGCCTAAGCGGAAGAGGGGACCTTGCCCAAAAACTCTAGTCCACCCCGGCGCAAGCCGGGGTCCAGACGGTGACCTCAATAAGTACGGCCAGTATTTGTTGATAGGGCCGCTTGGGCAAAGCTGGAAGAGAGTAGGGGCTGCCCCTCTTTTTCCGTTCAGATTTCTTTTACAGAAATCGAGAGCAGGGAAGAGGGCGCGCAATTTTCTGAATTGCGTTTTGTAATTGCGTGCGTACGGAATATTTATTTGAATGACGACACTCACTTGCAATGTGAGAACTTACGTGAAACATGAACATCGCAAATGCGCTGTGGAAAACTTATCCAGGCAAAGTAACTGCGTTCGCTGTTCGTTGCTGTATGTCTAGGCAAGCGCGCGCGAATTATTACGGGCCAGAATTGTTCAGGCCAATTCCTTAATACCGAAAATTGTAACTATACCGGACCGTGCAATTATTAATGTGAGTCAGAAAAATAATCATTTCGGGTCAGAAAAAAAGATTAATAAATTCGTTAACACGACCCCTACCCTTGGTCTCCCGTTTTTGGCCGGCCGATGAAACCATTACGTATGCGTTCTGGAAACTAAAGCGCCATCCATCTACCGGCGCGTACCGAACTTTATTCCGGCCGCTTGAGCTCCGGGCGGCTTGCTGGGCGTGGCTGAGGCTTGGCATGTCATCGACTGGCTCGCGGCGGCCAAGGCCAAGGCTGGTGCCGACGGATCAGGCCGGAGCTGAACCTGAAGGTGATGTGAATGCATGGAAGATCGGACACGGTTTAAAGTGATCGGCTGACGGGGCGATGCGCGCGCTGGCTATGGCGTGGCTCTATGATCTGTAAAACAGAATCAGATAGAACCAGAGCCGTCGCTGGCTGTGCGCCAACGGCGTCATGGATCGCCGTAAAAACATCAATACAATTCCATATCTAATTTAACATAATATATCTTATGCGACTTAACGGTGAGGCAAATAGAGGGCTATAAGTCTCTCAAACCGGCATTCCGGCAAAGCCGTCAAAAGCTTTGCGCCAGCGTGCTTTGCCATTAGTCTGCCCCTCTGTTTCGGGAGAATTTCATGAGCCAATCTATTCAAAAGCTGGTCGAGGTCATGCGCCGGTTGCGCGATCCCAATGGCGGCTGTCCGTGGGATCTCGAACAAAACTTCAAAACCATTGCCCCCTATACTCTCGAAGAAACTTACGAAGTTGTTGAGGCTATCGAGCAAGACGATCCCAAGGCCATCAAGGAAGAATTGGGCGATCTGCTGTTCCAGATCGTCTTTCACGCCCGGATCGCCAGCGAGGCCGGCCTGTTCGATCTCGATCAGATTGCCGAAACCGTCGCCGATAAAATGGTCGAACGCCATCCGCATGTCTTTGGCGACCGCAATGCCAATACCGCCGAGGCCGTATTGACCAATTGGGAGGCCGACAAGGCCGCCAAGCGTGAGGCGCAGGCCAAAGCCGAAGGCCGTCCGGTCAGCGCCTTGGACGGTGTCAGCGCGGCCCTGCCCGGCCTGACCCGCGCGATCAAATTACAAAAACGCGCCGCGCGCACAGGTTTCGATTGGGCCGATGCCAAAGACATCATCGCAAAAATTCATGAAGAAATTGCTGAGCTCGAAGCGGAAATGAATTCCGGCAAGGATGCACAGGAAGACGAGCTTGGCGATGTGTTTTTCGCGCTGGCCAATCTGGCGCGGCGGCTGGACATCGATCCAGAAACCGCGCTTCGCCGCACCAATCGCAAATTCGAACGCCGTTTCCGCGAAATCGAAAAACGCCTCGCGGCGCAGGGCCGCAAGCTGGAAGACAGCTCACTGGAAGAAATGGAAGCGATCTGGGTTGCGATCAAGCGCGAAGAAAAACTGGCGAAAGCTAGAGGATTGTTCGTTTAAATAGAATCATTCTTGCCGCGAAGGACGGTGGTGTTCCCTCCCCCTTGTGGGGCTTTGTTCAAAAAGTCTAGTCCACCCCGGCGCAAGCCGGGGTCCAGACGGTGGCCGCAATAAGGACTGTCAGTATTTGTTGATAGGGCCTCTGGATCCCGGCTTGCGCCGGGATGGTAAAATCGATGGCATTAGCTTTTTGGGCAAAGC
>OLLY01000124.1_pt1 | contig 73754 bp, 77 predicted proteins | sample 1604681 | NCBI WGS metagenome assembly OLLY01 (sample SAMEA104055725, study PRJEB20765) | soil metagenome | biome: Arctic tundra; feature: Polygonal ground; material: soil | place: USA | collected 2011-09 | depth 0-0.5 m | reverse complement strand
TCGTCAGGAGGAGGTTCTGGCGGCGGCTCTTCGTCAAGCAATTCGAGCACCGGCACTCTGACCCAAAACATTACTTACGCCGGCAACATCAAATATTGGGAAGAACTTAAAGAAATTCTGACCGCCATGCTGGGCGGTACCGGCACGGTCGTGATTTCTCCATCTAATGGCGAGGTTACCATAACGACGACGCCGGAGCTTATGCGCACGGTATCGGATTACTTGTCGCAGGAAAATAAGAGGCTGTCGCGCCAGATTGCCATCAATGTCGAAGTTTACAGCGTCGATGTCAGCCGCGATTCCGATTTCAATGCCAGCTTCGGTGCCGCCATCGGCCGGCTCGGAAACGTCATCAATGTTAAGGCTGTAACGGGCGGCGGTTCTCCTGAAAGTGTCGGCAATTTAACCGGTTTAGGAACTCTTTCGATTGCCATTCTGAATCCAAATCACGGCGGCGGAAGGGTCAGAGATGTTTTTAGCGCCCTGTCGACAATCGGTGATACATCGACCGTCGCGCAATTCCCTCTGACAACGGTTAATAACCGCCCGGTATCGCGGTTTGTCGGCACCACGCAGTATTTCGTGCCGCAAATCACAGGCAGCAATACGAGCACTGTAGGGTCTGCTTCGACGATTGGCGGATCTTCGGCATCAGCCGTGCCCATAACCTCGGGCCTGACGCTGCAATTGGTGCCGCGTTTGCTGGATGACGGCCGTATCGTCATGCAGTATTCGTTGAATATTCAGACGATCACCTCGATCCAGTGCTTTAATACCTGTACCGGCACTTCGATCGCCTGTAATAGCGCCGACAATACCGGCAGCAGCAGCACCAACGGTGCCTGTACGCTTCAGGAACCGATCACGACCAATCGTTCTTTCATACAGCAGTCGGTTTTGCGTAGCGGCTCGACCCTCGTTATCGGCGGTGTCGATCAAGAAAATGTTCAGCAGAATGCCAATGGCGTAGGCGACCCCTTCAATTGGCTGCTTGGCGGCGGTATCTCCAACTCGAGCAGCCGGACAATGGTGTTCATCGCCATTTCTCCGCAAGTTCTTGATCCGCCCTCTGCAGAACAGGGCCTGTAATGGGTGCAGGCGTTGCGACGGTAGGCCGGCGCCCCTACGCGGTTGGCCTCTACTGGGAAAATAGTCCGAGCGGCAGGGTTTCCCAGGCCGCCAAGGAAGCTGCCGGTCAGCCCGGCCAGCAAGCCGAATTTTATGCAGTGCGCGCTGGCAATAAAGGCGGCCGCATTCCCCAATTTGGCCTTAGTCCGGAAGGGGCGGGGCATAAAACGGGCATGCCGGTTTTTGCGGCCTGTCTTGCCAATCAGCAACCCGGCTCTTGGGCGGGGGCTTTCCGCCTTCGCGAAGGAACAGTGGTCATCATCGTTCGCGACGATCTCATCGTGCCCGATGGCGATCAATTTTTTACCGATGAAGCCGAAGCTCGCGACCGGCTTTTGCAGGAAATAGGCTTTGGCGGTTTGCAGCGTATTTACGCGCCTGAATCGTGGGCCATTCCCGGCGCCGATACCATGCCGGTCAGCCTTCTGCTCAATGACCGGATCGATATTCGGCTGCGGAATATCGCAATTTCCAAAAAATATATTGTTGCGGGTGTGGCTGGAGCTGCCGCGCTGCTGCTCTTTCTCGGCATTGCCTGGTATATCCAGGCCGAAAATGCCCGAGAAGAAGCTAACCGGATGGCGCACGAAGAGGAAATTCAGAGACTTAAGGATCTCGCCAACAGAAATTTGCCTGGCATCCTTCAACAGCAGCAAGTCGAATATCCACCGCCGGAACGGGTATGGGAGAAAAAACCACTTCCCATGAACCTCATAGAGGCGTGTCACGCAGGTTTAAGCCAGATTCCGGCTGCCATAGCTGGCTGGAAAATGAATGATTTAAAGTGCGACGGGTCTTCTATATCGACCGCCTGGTCGCGTAGCATGGGGTTCTCAAATCCGCCTGCGGCATTTGTGATTAATGAAGCGGGCGTGGCCGCAAGTTTTACCATTTCCTTACCAACATTAACTCCCCGTGATCATGAAGACCTTATCGACCCCATCGAAGTTACCCGCCTCTATTTGTCGCAAAATTGGCCAGGCAACATCAATAGGATAGCGGACGATCCCCCGCCGTCTCCTCCGCCGGGCTATAAAGGCCAATGGAACCCTCCGCCCGCCCCCTGGGTTAAGCGTTCCTTTACGGTTACGGTGCCAGTCTTGCCTTGGAATACATCAACCTTTTTGGGCGATGTGCCGGGGTTGCTTGTCAATTCTCTTAAATATTCGGGCTCTAACTGGGTGATCGAAGGAGTGATCTATGAGAACCGCAAATAAATACATATTCCTTATGGGATTTGCGGCGCTGGGTCTCTGCCTCGTCATGACGCAAGCTCATGCCCAGTCCCCTTCGTCCGTGGCTATGCGAGGAATTCCTTCTGCCGCAAGCTCGTCTCCCATGCCCAAAATTGCCGTTCCGGTAGCCGGATCGGTCATGGCTGCGAATGAAGTCATTCCACCACCACCCATGCCTGTCATGAAGAGAGAGGGGAAAGAGTCCGAACAGGATATTAAAATTCCCGATTCCGTTAAAAGCGTCATCAAGCATCTCGGTACCTCGACCGAGAATATAACGATCGACGATTTGAACACCGCCCGTGAAGCGATCGCGAGACTTGACGTTCTGATCGATATAGAAAAACGGCTTTCCGATCTTGAAAAAATTCGGGAAGAACGGGAAAAGAAATCTATGGCATCGGCCATTCCCGCCAGCGCGCTAGCGCCGCCGCCTCCTTCTATGGTTTCTATGGCTCCAATGTCTGTTTCCCGCGCATCCTCGCCAGCTCCTGTTGCTTATACTCCCGCTCAGGCGAGTCCCGCGGACGTCGCCTATATACAAGGAAGCAATGGCCACTACTCTGCTCTGGTTAAAGTAGGCGGAGATAGCCGGCTGGTTCATGCAGGCGAGCATATGGCCGATGGAACTGTGATTTTGGCAGTTACTCCCCAGAGTGTTGAGCTTGAGAAGAACGGGACAAAGCGCTTGCTGCAGGTTAAGGGCGTTCAAACTGTATTTAGGGACTAGCCTCGATTTACGGCTATCGTTCTTTTATTTTTTAGTTCCTTAACACAGATCTACATATACGGTCGGCATCTTGAGCGATTTCCTTTCCAAATTGAGCGAACGGCTGCGACCGCAGCCAAAGGCTGCACCAGCAGGCCCGCCTTCTTCGGCTGCCAGCAATAAGGATAAAGCCGCGCCTGGAAAGAAAGACGAAAAAGAAAAAGATATGAAGGCAAAAGATGCCGATCTGGCTAAAGCCGGTCCGCGGCCCGATACAAAAACTACAACGGAAAAGACAGAACCCGCTCCTGCATCCGTACCTGCTGCTGACGCCGCTGCATCTGATTCTGCCAAAGCATCCTCTTCGCCCATCAAAGTCGAAGACGAACGCAGTATGGCCATGGCCGGAGCGTCGATCTCTTTTAGCGGCACGGTGCTGACCGCCGAAGGGGGATCGCTTAAAATTCCGGAAGAATCGCGCAATCTTTGCGCGCTTTTCGATAGCGGCCTCTGGCTTGTCAGCGCTTCGCACCGCCATTCACCGCTGGTCACTTCGGTTGCCCAGGTCGCCCGCCGGCAGGGGTTCCGGGTCGACGAACCGCGTTACGTGACACCGAATATCGTTCGCCAAGCTTATCATTATGCCGACCGTCAAGGGGTAGGGGCTACGTTTGATGAAAACGCCGTGCGTCGCCGTGCGGTCGCCACGATCGAGAAGGCCGTCGAAGTAGGCGCCAACGATATTCATATAGAAGCCGTCAACAATAGTACGCGCGTCGAATTTCGTATCGATGGCGCCTTGCGGGTATGGGAAACCTGGACCCAGCGCGAAGGCGAGCAGCTTTTGTCTTCGATCTATTCTCACTCGATCGGACAATCGGGTGCTACCGCCAATTGGATGGAACCGCAAGCCGCCATGCTGACCTCCGACGCGCGCGGCAAGGAATCAATCTCCTTGCCGAAAGGCGTCATCAGTGTCCGTTGCCAGTGGGTGCCCTTGGCCGATGATGGCCGCTATCTCGACATGCGCCTGCAATATGATTCGGCGCATTTGTTCGGCGAAAACTTCGTTATGGCCGATGTCGACTCGCTCGGCTTCTCACAGGAACAGTTAAAAGTCGTTCAAAGTCTGCGTACCATGCCGGGCGGCATGCGTGTGTTCTCAGGTCCCGTCAATCAAGGTAAAACGACAACGCTGCGCGTTACATTGAATCGCCGCATGGCTGAAACCAAGATGCAGCTCAACTGTCTTTTGATCGAAGATCCGCCCGAAGGCGGCGTCATCGGCGCGCGCCAGATAGGCGTGTCCGCTTCTGTCAAAGACGAACAGCGCGAACGCACCTTTGTTGAAATCATGCGCTGCGCGCTGCGCCTCGATCCCGACATCGTCATGCTTGGCGAAGTTCGCGATATGCAAACGGCAAAATTCGCCTTTCGTCTCGCGCTGACAGGCCGTCAGGTTTATACCACCACGCACGTTTATGCGGCTCTCGCCATTCCGAAGCGCTTGCGGGATATCGGCATCGAGCCTTACCTCGTCTATGATGAACATCTCCTGCGCGGCATGATTTGCCAACGCCTGCTTCGTGGCGTATGCGCCCATTGCCGCATTCCGTTGGCTGCGGCGCAAGCCGAACTGGGCCCAACCTATAAAGAGCTTGCTCGCCGCGTGCGCGCCGGTCTTGCCGTCATGGATGCCGAGCGCAGCAAGTCGGCGCTTGGCAAGCCTGCCATGGAGCGTTTATCGGAACCGGATATGCGCCTTGTGTATGTCGCTAATCCCGAAGGCTGCTCGCAATGTTATCAGGGAAGGGCCGGCCGGACCGTTTGTGCCGAAGTGATCGAAACCGATGCAAAAATCATGGATTTTCTGCAGGACAACCGGATGGAAGAGGCGCGCGCTTACTGGCTGTCGCCATCCGGTATGAATGGCGTTACTATGTTGTGGCACGGTCTTGAAAAAGTTCGGCGCGGGGAGGTTTCCCCTCTCGATGCCGAATTCGAATTAGGGCCTTTTGCGCGGGAACGCGAAATTCTGGAAGTCGAGCAGCGTTTGGGGGCGATGCCATGAACACTAAAGACCTAAGCCGCAAACTGACACAGTTTCAGTTTCGCACCAGCCGTAAGCATCGTTTCAGGGTTTGGCGAAAACTAGAAGGCATGCTGCGCATGAACGAAGCTTTGTCGCGCGCCTTCGATCGGCTTTATCTCAATGCTTCCGAAATGGGTAAATATCCGGATCGGCCGGCGGCTTTGGCGCTGCGCGAATGGTTCTTGAAGGATCGCGCCGGCGTATCGTTTGCGGAAGCTGCCGAAGGATGGGTTCCAACCGGCGAGCTTTACATGATCCGTGCCGGCGAAGAATCGGGCACCCTCGTCAAGTCTCTAGGGTTCATTCAAAATATCGGCGAAAAATCCCGGCAGATGCGCGAAGCGGTTATGTATGCGATCGGCTATCCGTTCTTCATGATGCTGCTGGTCAGCTTCGTGTTGTGGACCTTTGGCGTCAATCTTATTCAGAATATGCGTAAAACGGCGCCGCCGCGAGTCGTAGCTGCCATGGGCGGCATTGCCGATGTGTCCGATTTCATTAATGACTGGGGAATTGTAGTCGTTATCGCGCTTATTGCCTTGTGCGTTTTTATTGCCCTCACGCTTCCTCATTGGCGCGGGCCACTGCGCGCCAAAATGGATATGTTTCCGCCATGGTCATGGTACCGAATTCTTCAGGGTAGCGGCTTCCTCCTGGGACTTTCGGCGTTGCTGGGCGCCCAAGTTCCACTCAAGCGCGCACTCGAGGTTCTCGAAGAACAAGGCAACCCCTGGATTCGCGAACGTATTAACTCGGCGCGCCAGGAAGTTTTACGCGGCCGTAATCTCGGTGAAGCATTGCGCGCGGGTAAATTTAATTTTCCCGATCCGGGCGTTGCCATCGATCTCGAAATTTTGTCGGAGCGGGCTGACGTCGGCTCGGTCATCGAGCAGGTAACCGAAGAGTGGATTCGCGATCAAATCGATGTGCTAAAAGCGCAAGCCATGGTGGCACGAAATGTCGGATTGATTGTGGTCGGCGGCGTGATTGCCTGGACCATGATGTCAATTTTCAATGTGGTTGGCGTTTTGACCAAGCCCGGTGCCATGAATTAACGCCAAAATTAGCCGCCAGTCTTCACCCCAATCCGGCGATAAAAGGGCTATTTTAAGCTTTTTATGATTATCTTAACCGAAACGATCTTGGCGAAACCTAGAGAAACCGCCCTAGCTTGAACGATTCAATGGAGAGGTTTACCATCTTTTAACAACTTTTCGTTTAAAGTTGGCCACTAATGTTATTTTTTAGCTGCTTGGAGGAAAGACGACATGACGCTAATTATGAAAAAAGAAAACGCGCCTAGAGCCGTCTCGCGCTTTTCGCGGCTGCGGGCATTTACACTGACCGAAATCGCGATCGTTCTCGGCATCATGGGTTTGATCCTGGGCGCGATCTGGGTGGCGGCATCTTCCGTCTATACCAATATGCGCGTTTCCACGACATCGAGAGACGTCATCGCTTTTTCACAGGGCGTCCGTAATTTGTATGGCAATCAAGGCTCTATGGATTCCGGTTTAGCCAGCGGTGGTAGCAGCTTGTCCAACTATCAGGCTTTAGTACAAAGTGGCGCTGTTCCTTCTTCCTGGATCAATGGCACTAACATAGTTGATACATGGGGCGGATCTATTACTTTTACGCCAGGTACAACTGCAAACACTTCCGCCGATTCATTCGTGGTTGATCTTGATAAAGTTCCCCAGGCAGCTTGCGTTGGACTTTTGACCGATAACTCGGTTAGAACCAGCAGCTCGGGAATATATGGACTTAATGCCAACAACACTACTGTCTTCAATTCAGGCAGCGGCGTCGGCACCACGACCAATTACAATGCCGGTGCAGCCGTTACTCAATGTACAGGCACGTCAAACAATCACGTGGGTTATGCCTTCACGATCCACTAAGTTCTTATGCTGAGTTCAGGCGGGAAGCCCATGGCTTCCCGCCTTTTCTTTTTAAACACGGCCGAATGGTTTTAAAATATGCGGCTGTCTTCGTTTGGCTCTTTCTTTCTTATAGTGCCGGTAGCCGGCGCCGTCTTCGCTGCCATTTGGCTAACCGCGGCTGCTGCCTATGAAAATGTGCATTTCGCCAACACGTCCGGGCAAGTGCTTTCCTTGATTGCTTTATTGCAGGACGATGCTTCGAAGGATGAGTATTTCGCCAAGCAAGCGAACCAAGACTTGCTCACTCAGCTCATTCGCCGGGGCCAGATTCCGATGCCTCAAGATGGCTCTCTGGCAAAGCTTGAAAATGGATGGCATCGGCCCATTCGTTTAATGCTGATAGCGCCTTCTGTCGCGAAGCTTGAAACGGATGTACCGGCCGCCGCCTGCCGCCGCCTAGCTCTTCTTTTCGGCAGTGATGCACCTGTTCTTAAATTGCAGGTCATGGAAGCGCGTGCGCAAAATGGCGCCATGCAATCGATTTTCGATAAAAACAATAACCAGAAGATCGAAGAAACAACAACCGAAGATGCATGCGGCAAGGTCGGCCAATCGACATTGGCGTTAATCCTGCAACTGCGTTAGTTCCGGATTTTTTAAAATTATCAGACGATGATTGAGCGGGTAGCCTGCGGCGCCGGGGTTAACCCCTTGCCGTCTTCAGCGCCGCTTGACGAAGGGACCGAACCGCGTTTGCCGGCCGGAGCCTTAGCTGCGGGCGGTCCGTTATCTTCCGTGCGGATAATCGGTTCGCCGCGCAAGAGGGCGTTCACTTCATCGCCCGTGAGAGTTTCATATTCCAGCAACGCCTTGGCGATGATATGCAGATCGTTCATGCGCGTGGTGAGAATTTCCCGTGCCTTGTTTTCGGCTTCCTCGATCAGGCGGCGCACTTCGTTATCGATCATTTGCGCCGTTGCTTCCGAGACATTTTGCTGTTGAGTTACGCTGTGGCCGAGGAAAATTTCTTGCTCGTTGGCGTTATAGCGAACGCGCCCCAGTTTGTCGGACATGCCGAACTCGGTCACCATGCGGCGCGCAAGCCCCGTTGCCTGCTGAATGTCGCTGGCGGCGCCTGTCGTCACGTTTTCCCGGCCAAAGATAAGCTCTTCGGCGACACGGCCGCCGAACATCATGGCGATCTTTGAAGTGAGTTCTGTCAGTGTGTGGGCGTATTTATCGCGTTCCGGCAAATTCATCGTTACGCCCAGCGCCCGGCCGCGCGGAATGATTGTCACTTTATGCAAGGGGTCGCTCTGCGGCATGGCGAGTCCGACCAGGGCATGTCCCCCCTCATGATAGGCGGTCAGCTCTTTTTCCTTATCGGTCATGACCATCGAACGGCGCTCGGCTCCCATCAGGACCTTGTCCTTCGCCATTTCCAGCTCATGCATGCCGACGACGCTTTTGTTGTTGCGTGCTGCCAGCAGGGCTGCCTCATTGACCAGATTTGCAAGATCGGCGCCCGAAAAACCCGGTGTGCCGCGCGCGATCGTGCGTGCATCGACATCGCCCGCCAAAGGAATTTTTCTCATATGGACTTTGAGAATTTTCTCACGGCCCAGAATATCCGGGTTCGGCACGACGACCTGGCGATCAAAACGGCCGGGACGCAGCAGCGCAGGATCGAGTACGTCAGGGCGATTGGTGGCGGCGATCAAAATGACGCCTTCATTCGCCTCGAATCCATCCATCTCGACTAACAATTGATTGAGCGTCTGTTCCCGTTCGTCGTTGCCCCCACCGAGACCTGCGCCGCGATGACGGCCGACGGCATCGATTTCATCGATGAAGATAATGCAGGGCGCGTGTTTCTTGCCTTGTTCGAACATGTCGCGCACGCGGCTTGCGCCGACGCCGACAAACATTTCGACGAAATCGGAGCCCGAAATCGTGAAGAACGGCACATTGGCTTCGCCGGCAACCGCGCGCGCAATCAGGGTTTTACCGGTGCCCGGGGGGCCAACCAGCAAAACGCCTTTCGGAATCTTGCCGCCAAGCTTCTGAAATTTCTGTGGATCCTTGAGGAATTCGACGACTTCCTGCAACTCCTGCTTGGCTTCGTCGACACCGGCGACATCCTCGAACGTTACGCGACCGGTTTTTTCAGCCAGCAAACGCGCGCGGCTGCGGCCAAAGCCCATCGCCTTGCCGCCGCCTGCCTGCATCTGCCGCATGAAAAAAACCCACACGCCGATCAAAAGCAGCATCGGGAACCAATTGACGACAATGCCCCAGAAAGTCGGCGCGCCGGCATCATCCGGTTGCGCCACGACTTTTACATTCTTGGCCAGCAATTTATCTGTGATATTGGCGTCATCCGGCAGATAGGTCGAAAAACCGGTCCCGCCGTCACCCAAATGACCTTGAACGATATGGCCTTTGATTGAAACATCGGCCACCTTGCCTTCATCAACCCGCGCCATAAACTCGCTGAACGGCATCGAGGATTGCAGAGGCAACATGCTCGGTCCTTGGAACATGTTGAACAGCGCCACCAGCAAAAGGCCGATGACGATCAAAAGCGCTATGTTTTTTCCGAGATTGTTCAAACCCTTATCCTTCCGGGAAAATGAGGCTGGAACGGGAATGCCGTAATTGTCCGCCTAGGCCCTAAACATATAGTAAAGGGGCGGTTATTTGCAACCGACTCCTCGGAATAATACAGATCAAAATTTGCTACCGGTAATTGGCGGGCCAATCGCCGATGAGAGCTGTTTTTGCGATGCTTTCGCCATGTGCGCTTGGTAAAGCCGGAATTAAGCCTAAAGCGCCGTTTAACCATAATGCCGGCAGGCATGCCCGCCTTCTCCCCTGCGGGATCATGCGGCGCAAGCCGGGTGCCAGCCTATCGAGAGTATCGTGGGAAGGATTGCCCAACGGCTTGATAATATAGCTTTTAGAGGATTCTTCGGACAAAGTGACGCACCAGCGGCTATCCCAGACGACGCTTTTTCCTGGATTGATCGGCAGGTCTTCAGTCACCGACCCATATTCCCGCATGATCCAGGCGGAATTGGAATTTTTTCCAATCAAACAACCGTACAAGGTCTGGGCAGGCACGGCCTGATCCCGGCGCAGCATTTCTATCAGCCGGGAAACAGCCTCATGCTGCGCCGGATAATCCTGCGGATGAATATGATGCAGGCATAATTTTAAGGCGCGTTGAGCAACCGCAGTGGGTGCCGAGCGTAAATGCTCGAGATTGATCTCGATTGTGCCGCTATCGTCGCGCCGTGCAGCAACGCGCAAAAGCATAGAGGCGGCATGATCGATTGCGTCTTTTGCTTCACGTGCGCGCGCGCCAAGCCCGATCAGTCGATCGGTGGTGAAACCTTCCGTTTCCAGTAAAGGCGTTACGCGCCGCAATCTGCCACGGGCGAATTTTTCCGAGCTATTGCTGGGATCGATAACGAATGAAAGGCCCGCATCAACGCAAGTGGCCACCAGCCGTTCTTTCGGGATATTCAGAAAAGGCCGCATAATGGCAACGCCGTCGCGGTTATCGCAGGCGCGCATGCCGGAAAGACCGTCAATACCGCTGCCTTTGGCGAAGCGCATAAGGATCGTCTCGGCCTGATCGTCGCGTTGATGCGCCAGCATAAGAGTAGGGATTTGATGCCGCCGGCAAGCTTCTACCAAAAGCTGTCTTCGAGCCTTACGTGCGGTTTCATGCAACCGCCTGACGACGGGCGAATGCTGCCAGCGCAGGATTTCCGCCTCTATACCAATCCGTGCAAGATTGGCTTGCGTCTCCCCGGCTTCTGCCGCCGAGTTGTGACGCAGATCGTGATCGACGATGAAAGCGATCAACGTGCGTTTGTCTTTTTGCTCTGCAAGCCAGCGTCTAACGCAAAAAGCCAGCGCCATGCTGTCCGGCCCGCCGGAGACGGCCAGTGCCAGGCTCTGCGTTCCAATGAGGTGTGAAAACGGAGCTATTAAAGCCGTAAACTCACCGTCATTAATCGGCGCTGCTTGAGATGATGTGGTCTGTTCGATGCGCAATTGCGTTGTCATGCGCCTATTATTATCCGATACGGCCGGGTGAACAATCCCGGCTCTAACGCATCAATGCGCGGCGCTACATTTTAACCGTGAGCGGGCCTGATCGGTCTGCTGCCGGACTTTAACCGGAGCACCCGGATATTTAGCTTTGAGAGAATCGAGCGTGGCGCAGGCATCCTGGGTTTTATTAAGCTTTTCCAGGGACATGGCGAGCTTCAAGAGACTGTCCGGAGCCTTGCTGCCTTGCGGATTTTGCTGATAGGCGTCGGCGAACGCGACGGCAGCGGCATCGAATTTATCGCGGACATAAAGCGTTTCGCCGTACCAGTATTTGGCGTTATCGACCAATTTGTCCTGCGGATTTTTTTCGATGAAGGCTTTGAATGCATCGGCAGCCTCACCGTAATTGGTTTGACGCAGCAGATCGAAAGCACGGTCATATTGTTCTTGCGGCGACAGGCTGTAATCGGCCGGCGTCTCTGGCAATGGCGGCGCCTGCGGATTATTGACGGCTCCCGTTACGTGGCCATCCTGCATTTTGATCGCGCCCAAGGATCCATTGGCAGTTACCGGCGTCGCCGGCTCTGCGGCTGAACTGGCAGCAGATGCGGCGGGGGTTGGAACATTAGCGGTAAAATTGGTGGTTGCCGGCGGCGGTGGAGAAACTGCTGCCGCGGGAGCCGGTGGCGGCGGTGCCGACTCAAGTTTGCTCAGTCTGGCATCGCTGTCGTTTTGTATCCGTTGCAGCGTTTGTTCGAAACGCTTGATGCTGAACTCCAGCTGCTCAAGCCGCCCGTTAAGCGTTCGCATCTGATCTTCGAGACCTTCGAGGCGCACTTCGTAATTGGTGCCGGTGCCGGGTTGCTGCGCAGCGGCTGTGACCGGTGCAAAAGCAAGAGCGGCAAAGAGAACAGGGCAGAGAAGACGGGCGGGATGCATGGGAGGATCTTTAACCAGCGATTGCGGCAATTCTCGGAATTATCATGCCGCCGAAAATAAGGAAACGCAAAACAAAAGGCCGCGGCCCCTAAAGGCCGCGGCCCTGTTTTTAGACAGTCTCAGTCAGATTACTGATTGACGACAGTCACGCCACGGCGATTTTGCGCCCAGGCGGCTTCGTTATGACCCAGCACGGCAGGACGTTCTTTGCCGTAGCTAATGATCTTGACACGGCTGGCGCTGATACCATCCGCAACCAGATAGTTCTTCACGGATTCGGCGCGGCGATCGCCGAGTGCCAGGTTATACTCACGCGTGCCGCGTTCGTCACAATGGCCTTCAACCGTCACGTCGGTGCTCGAATACTTCTTGAGCCATGCAGCTTGACGATCAAGCGTAGCGCGAGCTTCTTCCGAAAGATCGGACTGGTTGAACCCGAAGAAAATGCGGTCGCCGACATTAACGACCAGATCTTCCTGCGTACCCGGACGGGCAGCGCCACCGGCACCGGTGCCATGGCCGCCCGTTCCGCCTGCACCGCCGGCGCCTTCATCACTTCCGGTGGAATCGCAAGCGGCTACCAGAACGAGTACCGCCATAAGGCACATGAATTTCTTGAACATTTTAACCCCCTTCGAGAACCTCTGGCGGACCCGGACGGCACAGGGTTTGTACCGGCCTTAGCCGAGATAAAGATTATTAATCGATACGATGAGAACCGGTGGTCGGCTCAAGAAACCGTATTCTAGACCTGCCCTGTCTTTTCCATGCCGGAACGATCTGCTTGCAAAAAAGGATTGAAGAGGCGTGAAAAAGGCGGGAGACGGGTCTTGAGGCGAAAATAGCCGCTCGCTGTTTTCGAATCAAGTGCCAAACCTTGCGAATTTTTAGAGATTTTACAGGCAATTAGTCGCGCGTGGCCAGAAAGCAACTACGGTAAAAGAAATGTTGTTCTACGGCAGAAGCGGCGACCAGGCCGGATCGGAAGCATCCGTCGGGGTCGGAATTTCCCTTTCGTTATAGCCTGTAAGGTCGACGCTATAGAGATGGCTTGCGGTTTGGCGATCGCCAGAACCTGCCGGCGATTCCTTGAAATACATCAACACGCGGCCATTGGGCGCCCAGGTCGGACCTTCGGCGTGGAAGGCTTCAACCAGCTCGCGTTCGCCCGATCCGTCGGGACGCATGACGCCGATATAGAAATGCCCTTCATGCAATTTGGTGAAAGCGATCAAGTCGCCGCGCGGCGACCATACGGGCGTGCCATAACGTCCTTCACCGAAGCTGATGCGTTGCGCGTTCGAACCGTTCGCGCCCATCGTATAAATTTGCTGTGAGCCGCCGCGATCGGATTCGAATGTGATGTGTTGGCCGTCCGGCGAGAAACACGGCGCCGAATTGATCGAAGGGCTGTTGGTTAATTGCTGGGTACGCCTTGTGCGCAAATCCATCGTATAGATATTCGAGTTGCCGTTTTCCGACAGGCCGAAAACCACGCGGTTGCCGTCCGGCGAGAAGCGCGGCGCGAAAGTCATATTCGCAAAATCGCCCAGCACTTCCTGCCGGCCGCTATCGATATTGAACAAATAGACGCGCGGCTTGTTATTGTAGAAAGCCATGTAAGTGATTTCCTGCAGCGTCGGCGAGAAGCGCGGCGTCAGCACCAATGCGCGGCCGTCGGATAAAATCCGGTTATTCTCGCCGTCCTGATCCATGATGGCTAGGCGTTTGATGCGCATAGTCGCCGGGCCGGTTTCGGCAATGTAAACCACCCGCGTATCGAAATAGCCTTCTTCGCCGGTAATGCGTTTATAAATCGCATCGGCCACGATATGGGCGACACGGCGCCAGTTGCTGGGGATCGTGAAATAGGCAAGGCCCGTCATCTGCTGTTCGGCGAACACGTCCCAGAGGCGAAACTCGACTTTAAGACGTCCGTCGGCCTCGGCGGAAATTTTGCCGACCACCAGCGCTTGAGCGTTCAGCACGCGCCAGTCGGCGAAATGCGGAGCGACGAGGAGAGAATCCGCATCCTGCACATAGGCGTGCGGATCGATGGCCGAAAACAGGCCTGACCGGACTAGGTCGTTGGTGACCACTTGCGCGATATCGCGGCCGAATTGGGCGGCATTGGCATTGCTTCCGGAAAAGGCCGGAATGGCGATTGGAATCGGCTCGACCGAACCGCGGGTGATGTCGACATGGATGTCGGCGTGGGCCGATGCAAGAGGGCACACAATTAGAAACAAAAGAAATACGAAGAAAAAGCCTAATGATTGCGTTCTGGTCATTTTTCCCTCGCTGCTCTTTGTTGTCTGTCTGTTGCTCATAGCATGTCCTTCGCGTCAAAAGTAAAACTCAGGGTCTTCCACTGTTCGTATTTTCCTTCCGGCAAATGGAGCGGACTGCATCGTGGATTGAACAGCGCATGAATTGCGGCCTCTGCCGATTTACGAAAATCGGGATTGGTTTCCATCTTTTTCTTATCGACGACCTCGACATTTTTTACGGTGCGATCAGGATTAACTGTTATCGTTACGTCGACCACCGAGTTTTCCGGAGCCTGGCCGACCGCCGGAGGATTCCAGCATTGTTCGATTTGCTGGCGAAGATCATCTGCTTCTTTTAGAGACAGGCTATTCTTATCATTGCCGAAAGCCGGATGGCCACAAACAATTGCCGAAAGAAGCAAGGTTGCGGCTATGGAGCGCAATAAATCCATATTTATGCGCCTTTTCATAGCATGTCTTTGGCGCTGAAATTGGAATCGATACCCTTCCATTGGTCGTACTTGCCTTCGGGCAGTTCGAGAGGGCTGCTTTGATAAATAGCGCGCACCACCGATTCAGCCATCGCACGGAAATAGGGATCGGTTGCCATGCGGGCCTTGTCGACCACTGTGACATTTTGCACTGTGCGATCCTGATTAACGTCGATATGAACGGCGACCACCAAGCTCTGAACGTCGCGCGCGCCAATCGGCACATTCCAATGTATTTCAATTTGCCGGCGCAAGGCATCTTCCTCGCTGATCGTCAGGCGCGAAGAAAGCGAAGGCGCCATGCTTTTAGGCTGTGCTTCGGCTTTGCTCTTGGTCGGCGATTGCGTATCGGGGGTTTTGACCTCTTCGGCCGGCTTCAGTTTGGCGACGTTCTTAAGAACGCTGGCCAGATTATCCTGCTGCGGTTTTGCGGGGGCCGGAGGTTTCGGTTTCTGCGACGGCACAGGCGCCGGTGTCAGCGCTTCAACCTGTTCAGGCTTCTGTTCTTGCGGCTGCGGTTTTGCCTGTTCGGGCTGCGGCGGTTGCGGAGGCGCAGGTGCCGCTTTCGGTTCCGGCTTCGGTTGTGGCTGAGGCGGCTGCGGGATTTCTTCCTGTTCTTTGACCCGCGTATTGGTGATTTCGGCTAATTCGACGATTTCAAAAGGCACCGGCACCGACGGTGTCGCCAACGGTTTCATCAAGGAAGGCAGGCCAAAATAAAGAAACAGAATAGCGGCTATGTGCAGCCCGGTCGAAATGCCGAGCGAACGCCGCATGCCGTCGTCGTTTCTGGTCGTGACCCGCGGCCGCGTCATGGGTGGCGACGGTTTTTGGCCGGTTGGTCGCCACCGCCTGTCGGCGGTTCGGCGACGAGAGCAACTTTGTTGAAGCCGGCCGCGCTGACAGTGCCCATCACTTCCATGATACGGCCATAGGCGACGTTCTTATCGCCGCGCACGAAAATTCGCGCATCCGGATTGGCGCCTGTTACGGCCTTGAGCTTGGCAACCAGATCTTCAAGCTCGGTGCGGTTTTCCTGCAGATAAACGGTGCCGGCCGAATCGATGCTGACGACCAAAGGCTCCTTGTCCTGACTCATCGAGCGCGCCTGCGTTTTCGGCAGATCGAGCGGTACGGCCACGGTCATCAGAGGCGCCGTCACCATAAAGACGACCAGCAGCACCAGCATCACGTCGACGAAAGGCGTGACATTGATATCGGACATTGGCCGGTAAGCGCGGCGTCTGCCGCGGCCCCCGGAAAAGCCCGATGGGTTTAGCGGCGCACCCATCCAGTCTCTCCATTATCGCGTTCGCCGCGTTCTGCCTTTTCGCTTTTTCCGCTTTCGAGATTACGCGAAAGCGTGGCGACGAAATCATTGGCAAAATTGTCGAGCCGGGCGCCGTAACGTCCGATCTCGGTCGAGAGCTTGTTATAAGCCGTCGTTGCCGGAATGGCAGCTACGAGACCAATGGCCGTCGCCAGCAAGGCTTCGGCGATACCCGGCGCGACCACGGCAAGGCTGGTATTTTGCGCGGCGGCAATGCCGATGAAGCTGCGCATAATGCCCCAGACAGTGCCGAACAAACCGATGAAGGGCGCCACCGAACCGACAGAGGCCAGAAACGTCATCCAGGTTTCGATCATCGCCATTTCGCGGCCGATTGTGACCTGCAGCATGCGATCGACGCGCGACTGAATTGCATTGCGGTTGCCTGGATTGGCGAAGAGGCCCTTATCGTTGGCGCTGCGCCATTCCTTCATGCCGGCGACAAACACCGCCTGCATGGGATCGGCCGGGCGTTTGATCTTGTCGTAAAGCATGTCGAGCGATCCGGCCGACCAGAACCGCTCCTCGAAATAACTGGCGCGATTTTTAAGGCGGCTGATCTTGATCGCTTTATCGAAAATGATCGCCCAGGTGAGGATGGAGATCATTAAAAGACCGGTGATAACGGTTTTGCCGAGCAAATCGGCGTGCTGGAACAGGCCGATGAGGGACATATCGGCGGGGCCGGTCGAACCGGCCAATTGTACGGCGTTTATTGTTGTTTGCGGGTCCATTTATGGGCCTAAGGGGCTGACGGTTAGCGGTCGGGAAGTAATATCTGGAATGACGGGGCAAAGCAAAAGATTTGGCCCCGATCCCCCGATTAGCCGTTACTAACCACCAAAAATCTGGCGTAAATGAGGCGGCAGGCGCAACGGCTTGCCCTCCGGCGTTATGGCGACAACGATAATCTTAAGCTCCGCCAGCAACTTATCGCCGCAATAAACTGCCTGCTTGAGATCGAGCGACGTATTTCCGATGGCGTTAAGCTCACTTTTCACTTCCAGCAAATCGTCGAGCCGCGCCGGGGCGCGAAAATCGATTTCGGCATGGCGGACCACCAGAATAAGATTGTGTTCGGCCAGGACCCGCCGGTGATCGTATCCCATAGCGCGCAGCCATTCGGTGCGGGCGCGTTCGGCGAATTTCAGATAATTGGCGTGATAAACAATTCCACCGGCATCGGTATCTTCGTAATAAACCCGCGCAGGCCAGGTGAAGGAGGGTTTCTCAGGCGCGCTTGGGGAGTGCTTTGTCATCGTCGTCCTGCGTTTCAGGGGCCAGCCAGTCTATTTGCCGCTCCGCCGGAGCCGCGAGGCCGAGATGGCGATAGCCGGCTTCCGTCAGCATGCGGCCGCGCGGCGTGCGTTGTAGCAGGCCTTGCTGGATTAGATAAGGCTCGATCACTTCTTCGATGACATCGCGCTGTTCGGATAAAGCAGCGCCCAGCGTTTCTACCCCCACGGGACCGCCGCCGTAATTTTCCGCAATCAGGGCAAGATAGCGCCGATCCATCGCATCGAAACCGAGCCTGTCGACCTCGAGTTTCGATAATGCATCATCCGCTGCGTGTGCATCGATTGCAGAATGACCGGCCACGGATGCGAAATCGCGCACACGGCGCAACAGGCGTCCCGCCACGCGCGGTGTGCCGCGGGCACGGCGCGCAATCTCCATCGCACCGTCTTTCGTCAGCGGCATGGAAAGTTTGCCGGCCGCGCGGCCAATGATGATCTGTAATTCGTCGGGCGTATAAAATTGCAGGCGCAGGGGAATACCGAAACGCTCGCGCAGGGGCCGCGTGATAAGGCCCGAGCGCGTGGTGGCGCCGATCAGCGTGAAAGGCGGCAGGTCGATCCGCACCGAGCGTGCGGCAGGTCCTTCACCGATCATGAGATCGAGTTGAAAATCCTCCATCGCCGGATAGAGAATTTCCTCGACCACCGGCGACAGGCGGTGAATCTCGTCGATGAACAAAACATCATGCGGCTGCAGGTTGGTGAGAAGGGCGGCAAGATCTCCCGCGCGCACGATAACGGGCCCGGAAGTCGCGCGAAACCCGGCGTTTAATTCCTTGGCGATAATCTGCGCCAGCGTGGTCTTGCCTAATCCCGGCGGGCCGAACAACAGAACGTGATCGAGCGATTGCTTGCGTTGTTTGGCGGCTTCGATGAAGACTTTCAGATTCGAACAAAGGCCCGGCTGGCCGATAAAATCCTCCAGCCTTTGCGGGCGCAGGGTGTAATCGGGCGTTTCCTGCGGCAGGGCTTCGCGCTCGACAAGACGTTCGGGGTTAGCGGCTTGTTTCATGTCATCCTATTTTTCATCCAATTAGCTAGCCGACTATTCATATCGTCCAGAAGTTCTTTGGTATAGAAAAGCATGGAAATAATGGGAAACTTATCTGATGCTCTGTCAGGATTTGTATATGATGCATAGATACCAGGTATTAAAACAGAAAAGGGTTTATCAATAAGCTTAAATTCTCGGAGTTCGGCATATTTTGTGAATTTATGTTTCCAAAAAAAACTTACTCTGACCCCCTCGTTTGTAACTTCAATCCGAGATAATCCACATAAATGTCCTAGCACCCCACTCGTAAAAAGCAGGATCATGAAAAACCAACCGACAGAATGAAAAAAAAGCTTAAGCCAAACGAAAGATGAATTGGGCGGGATTAGAAGATTTTGGCCATCATAAGGTATATATCCAAGAGCCACTTTCCATGATTCATAGGTTCCATAAAGTCCAAAAAAAGAAAACAAACACATAAAAAGACCAGTATAAAACCAAAAAGACTTCATTCGGTATATTTTCACGTTTGTACTAATTGTTTTCATCAGGCCGCATTCTCCCCGCGGCTAAGTTCGGCGAGGCTGGCGCGGATCAGATCGTCAAGTTTTGTATGCGCATGATTACGACCTGCGGCTGCGACGGCGCCGAAAGCTTCCGCACGTCGATAACCTAGATTGACCAAAGCCGAAACCGCATCGTTTGCTAACGAGTTGGGCAACACCGCGCCGCCTTCGGCCGTTTTCGCGCCGCGCAGGGCAATCGTCTGGCTCATGAAAGCCGGAACTTTGTCTTTAAGCTCTGTCACCAGACGTAAGCCCAGTTTCGGGCCGACGCCATCGGCTTTCGTCAGCGTGGTTTTATCCTGCGCGGCGATGACTTGCACCAGCTCGTCGGGCGAAAGAGAGCCTAAAATTGCCAAAGCCACTTTCGCACCCACGCCCTGCACGGTGGTGAGCAGGCGAAACCAGTCCTGCTCCGCCGCTTCGGCGAAGCCAAATAGATTGATTGCGTCCTCACGCACCTGCGTTTCGATCCGCAGTGAGACGGCGCTTTTGATCGGCCCGATCTGACGCAAAGTGCGCGCCGAGCATGTCACCACATAGCCGACACCGTTTACATCCAGAACCAGATGCGATCCTGCGATAGTATCGATAGTGCCGCTGAGTTTACCGATCATGCCCTGACCTTTGCGAGGAGCGAATTGCTATGATGCGCGTGGCAGATTGCGACGGCAAGAGCATCGGCGGCATCGGCCGCCATTTTGCCGGTGCCCGGCAATAGCATATTAATCATCGCCTGAATCTGGGTTTTATCGGCATGCCCATAACCAGTGACCGATTGCTTGACGCGGTTGGCGGCATACTCGCTGACGCTGAGGCCGCCCTGCGCCAGCACCAGCATGGCGACACCGCGCGCCTGCCCGAGCTTGAGGGCCGAGAGCGCATTCTTGTTAACGAAGGTTTCTTCGATTGCCGCTTCCAGCGGGCGGTGTTGAGCAAGAACATCGCCGAGCCCTTCCGCCAATTCGCAAAGCCTGGCGGCCATCGGTAGTTCTGTATCGGGGCTGATGCGTCCGGCGGCGATAAAGGAAAGGCGATTGCCTTCCTGCGCCACAATTCCCCAGCCGGTATGGCGGAGGCCCGGATCGAGCCCGATGATGATACGAATCGGAAGCATGAGGCAGATTAATCTGCTCTCACCCGATAAAACAGGAATTAAGGGTTAAGATTAGGAGCCGAGCGCCTTCGTCAACTCCGGCACGATCTGCTCGAGATCGCCGACCAGCCCGTAATCGGCGATCTGGAAAATCGGCGCTTCGGCATCTTTGTTAATGGCGACGATCACCTTGCTGTCTTTCATCCCGGCCAGATGTTGGATCGCTCCCGAGATGCCGATGGCGATGTATAAATCCGGCGCGACTATCTTGCCGGTTTGTCCAACCTGATAATCATTCGGTACATAACCGGCATCGACCGCAGCGCGGCTGGCCCCGATAGCGGCGTTCAATTTGTCGGCCAGCGGTTCCAGAACTTTCTTGAAATTCTCGGCTGAGCCAAGCGCGCGGCCGCCCGAAACGATTACGCGCGCCGCCGTCAATTCCGGCCGCGAGGATTTTGATAATTCGGCGCTCGCGAATTTAGAGAGGCCGCTGTCGCCCGCGCTGTCGGTTTTCTTGACAGGCGCATTGCCGCCGCTTGCCTTTGCCGCATCGAACGCCGTGATGCGCACGGTAATGATCTTGATCGCGTCTTTCGATTGCACGGTCGCGATGGCGTTGCCGGCATAGATCGGGCGGGTGAAAGTGTCGGCGGATTCAATGCCGATGATATCGGAGATTTGCGCCACATCGAGCAGGGCCGCAACTCTAGGCATGAAATTCTTGCCGATGCTGGTGGCGGGCGCCAGCACATGACCGAAATTCCTGGCGAGTTTGGCAACCAGGGTGCCCATATTCTCTGCCAGAAAATATTCATATGCCGCATCGTCGGCCTGCAGCACTTCGGCGACGCCTTCAATAGAGGCCGCAGCCTTGGCAGCACCTTCGCAATTATAACCGGCCACTAATACGGTAACCGGCTGGCCGAGTTTAGCCGCCGCTGCTACGCAATGCAGCGTGGCAGGTTTCACGCTCTTATGATCATGTTCGGCGATGACGAGCGTGGGCATCAGATCACTTTCGCTTCGTTTTTGAGTTTATCGACCAAAGTTGCCACATCCGGCACCTTGATGCCGCCTTTGCGTTTCGCAGGCTCCACGACTTTCAGCGTTTGAAGGCGCGGCGCAAGATCGATGCCGAGCGCTTCCGGCGTAATCGTCTCAATCGGCTTTTTCTTGGCCTTCATGATATTGGGCAGGGAGGCATAGCGCGGTTCGTTCAGGCGCAGATCGGTCGTCACCACGGCAGGCAGTTTCAATTCCACCGTTTCAAGGCCGCCATCGACCTCACGCGTGACTTTCACATTGCCACTGCCGGGCTCGAGCTTCGAAGCAAAGGTTCCCTGCGGCCAGTTAAGAAGCGCGGCCAGCATCTGTCCCGTCTGGTTGCAATCATCGTCGATCGCCTGCTTGCCCATGATGACGAGATCGGGCTTTTCCTTCTCGACGATTTTCTGCAAAGCCTTGGCGACGCCGAGCGGCTGTAATTCGATATCCGTCACCACATGAATGGCGCGATCCGCGCCGATTGCCATAGCTGTGCGCAGCGTATCCTGGCAGGCCTGCGGGCCGAGCGTGACGGCCACCACTTCCTGCGCGATGTTTTTTTCCTTGAGCCTTACGGCTTCCTCGACCGCGATTTCGTCGAACGGATTAATCGACATTTTGACATTGGCCAGTTCGACGCCGCTTTGATCCGCCTTGACCCGGATCTTGACGTTGAAATCGACCACGCGCTTGACGGTAACGAGGATTTTCATGGCCTTATTTTATGAGCCACCGGTGGTGAAAAAAAGATTAATCGCGATTGATCACAAGAGGGGCTTATTTCTTGACGGCAATAACCGCCAATACGAAAAAGCCCAGCGCCACGGCCTGTAAAATCACCCGCGCGCGCATCAGCCGGTTGGCGTATTTTTTATTAAACTCGCCGCCCTGCGCCATGCCGAATATCCCGATCAGCAGCACGCCGAGCACGGCCAGCATCGCGACGGACATCAGGATAAGAAAGGCGGTGGACATAAGCCAAGCTTGTCACGGTCCGTCAAAATTGGCAAATCCACATTTACGCAGCATGCTGAATTGCCGGTATTCTGCGGCGCGAAACTGGTCGGCTAAATTCGATTTTTTGCTGACATTCGATACGCGCGCCTACGAAAAAAACGTTCATTAAACGGAAGAACTCGTTCATTCCCTCAACCATTGCGTTTTGAATTGCCAGCCGCTCTTTTGGATCGGCTACATCCATCACAAGAGAAGCCGCCCGCCAGCCTGTCTCCAAATGATGAGCCTCTGCGGCATGAATGATGCCTAATTTCGGATCATATCCGCCATGTGTGGTAAGCCAGTTCTTAGCCGGGAATGTACGGCGTTGTATGGTGATGTTCGGGTGTTTTTCCAAAAATGCATCGAGCCCTTCGCCCTTTCGTTCTATAAAAAGAGCGCGGCAGGCATTGCTGAATTCGATCAAATCGGCTGACATCTCCGAAGCAATGTGAGCGCCAATGGCCCCTGCAAGCGCTAGTCTATCGTCGCGTTTTCCGCCATAGAGATTTTGAATTTTTTTAATCGTGTCATTAAGCCAAACCGGCGTTTTGAAGCTGTTTCTTTGATCGGTCGATAACTTTGCATAATTGCCGATGGCTTTAAGCAACCCAGCAGCCAAGAGCCGGTGATTAAGAGGTTTGCCAGTTTTTATGTCTCTCAGATTGGGATCGCCATATTCATCGACTGATGCCGTCTTTACCCATTCGCCAATCTCAAAAGAAACATCCGCTTCGTCGTCTACCTCTATGTGCTTGTCGATGAATGTTTCGCGCGATTGGCCAATGTTTCCGACCAGAATGGCAATCGTCGAAGCAATGCCGGCATTGATCTCATTGTAGTATCGGAAAAATTTATAGAGAGACACAGGGTTTTCTGCGGCTGCATTGATAGCCTCAATGAAGTTTTGTTCGTTCTGGGCAAAAGGTGTGCGCTTCTGGATATAGGCGATAAAAGCGTCAAATTTTTTTGCCAGTTTTTTTTCGACGGCGGGTGTTTGCCGTTGATTGATAAGCCGTGCAGTCTCGGCATCAAAACCGGGGGCGAGAGGTTGTGTGAGCTCGAGAGCGGTCTGTTTCGATGAATATTTCATAATACAAAATCCTCTCTGTATAGATCAATTTATATGATGATTTATACATAAATTATGATGCAAAAGGCAAGTGAAATTTTATTTTCATTATAAATTACAAATGTTTAGATGATTTTTTGTTTGATGATTTTTTCAAGACTGGCACGGGCCATGGCCGCCTGTTTCATCGACCATGCTTCATCTTTGTGAGGGATTTTGAGTTTATCCACGCCCGGCGGAACAGCCGCTTCCTGCCAATGGGCATTGAACTGATCGCGGAACGTGTCGGCGACCGCTTGATTGCGCATGATGACCAGACGCGGCGAAGGCTCCCAGAATAAAAACGATGTGCTGTCGCCATAGACGATGTGGATCATGCGGCCGAAAATCTTTTCCCGCGCCCAGCGATAATGTGAAGGCTGGGCAACGAAGAAATAATCTCCCTCGCGCACCAGCAGGCGCTCGGTAATGCCCTGCTTGTGCAGCTTGCGGAAATAACGGTCCATGATCGAGTTATCGATATCGGCAAACCGCCGCTCGTCGATGCCGTTGTACAAAACTTCGCCGCCGTCTTTCAATTGGTCGGTAATATCATCCAGAAATTTCTCGACCGCATGCGAGCCTTCGATCTTGATCACATCCAGCCGTTCGCTGCGCAGCTTGACGCCGTGATCGGGCAGGAATTCGATGCCGCGCGCTTCCAGCACCGCCTGCAGGGCGCGCAGGGTTTCCATGCGAGGTGCCACCACGGCGCGCTCCAGCGTATTAAGCGTGCGCAGCGAAAGTCCGGCGGCCTTGGCCAGCTCTTCCTGGTTAAGATCGAGCAGCGCCCTGGCTGCCCTTATTTGCTCAATAGAAATCATGATGTTTCAATTTGTCATGCGGCGGCCGCGATGGCAAATTCCTTGTCATGATCGTTCTGGGCCTTGAAACAAGCTGCGATGAAACGGCCGTCGGCATCGTCGATGACGGCAGGCGTATTCTCGCCAATCGCGTAGCCTCGCAGCTGGAAGAACACCGGCCCTATGGCGGCGTGGTGCCCGAAATCGCCGCGCGCGCGCATCTCGATAAGCTCGACGATTTGATCCGTCTGGCGCTGACGGATGCCGAACTGGCATTGCCTGAGCTTTCCGGCATTGCCGCCACCTGCGGGCCGGGCCTGATCGGCGGCGTGATGGTCGGCGCCATGGCCGGCAAGGCAATGTCGGCCGTATGCAAGCTTCCTTTCATTGCCGTCAATCATCTGGAAGCGCATGCGCTGACAGCCAGGCTGACGCATGATGTGGCATTTCCTTATCTGTTGCTGCTGGTTTCAGGCGGCCATTGCCAATTGCTGCTGGTCAAAGGCGTTGGGAATTTTCGCTTGCTCGGCAGTACGATCGACGATGCCGCCGGCGAATGTTTCGATAAGGGGGCCAAGCTGCTCGGCCTCGGTTATCCCGGCGGCCCGATGATCGAGCGCGCCGGCGCCGAAGGTGATCCACGGGCGTTCGATTTACCGCGTCCTTTGCAGGGCCGCGCTGGTTGCGATTTTTCTTTTTCTGGATTGAAAACGGCTTTGCGCCAATTGGTTGCGAGCCAGCCGCAAATATCGCCTGCTTTCGCCGCCGATGCCGCCGCCAGCCTGCAATTGGCGATTGCCGATATTCTTTGCGATCGCACCAGAAACGCGCTCGATATGCTCGCCAATGAAAATATTACAGTGACGGCGCTGGTTGCCGCCGGAGGTGTTGCTGCCAATCGGACCATTCGCGACCGGCTGGTACAGATGGCGGGCGAAGATTACGGCCTGCCCTTTGTGGCGCCGCCGCCGGATTTATGTACCGATAACGGCGTTATGATTGCCTGGACGGGGCTTGAGCGTCTGCGGCTTGGTCTTACCGATCCGCTCGATACGCCAGCACGTCCGCGATGGCCATTGGATGAGTTGTCCTCGATGACAAAGGACGATAAGGGCCGCCCGGCACAATGATGGATTTGCGCGGCATGGCGAAAATATTCTCATAACCCAATTGAATTAAATGCTGCGCAGCGCGCGCTACGGATTTCGAATCCACAACTGGATCATGCGCGAGGCCGCTGAAATCGAGATGAAGGTGACGGGCAAGATCGCCCGAACTCACCTTGGTTGTATTAATGCCTGCCTTTGTAAACCACGGCAGAATATCAACAGTTCTTAAACGGCACACCGGTTCTCTGTCTGATTGAAGGGCGAAAAAGAATTCGCCGCCGCTTAATGCTTCTGCTTTTGCCGTTTGATCTCCATACAGCGCCATCTCAATGGATCGATCGTCTTCCTTGCATATGGCCGTTTTAAGAAATGTCGTTGTTACGTTTTTATTGGCGGCATTCAGGGCCATGGCATCTACTTTATGGAGCGCGAGATTTTCCAGTATCACCAAGCCGTCTTTGCCATAGCAAAAGGCCTTATCGGAACCGACAAAATCGAAAAAATCCCGTATAGCAACCGGCGCTGACGGAGCATTGGAGAAATCTTCTTTTTTTCTTTGGGTCAGATCGAGTTGAAAATGGGTCAGTTCCGTGTAGACGGGTTTGCAGAACCGGTGAAACGAATTCTCCAATTCGAAATTTTCTGTATTAATTCGAATGGCGCCGATTTCGGTAAGCTCGCGATACTCACCGGGTCCGTCCCAATTGCGTTCCATAACGCCTGTATTGGTCCAGTATTCGAGGTCAAAAATAACAGCCGTTTGCATGTTAAAAATTCACACTGACAGTATGCTTTGAAATGGTTATTTTGATTGCTACTGTCGAGCAGTAACCAGATAAAATGAAACGGTCAATGGTCCAACTCTTTAACCATATCGGCATTATCGGCGGCGGGGCGTGGGGCACGGCGCTGGCTGCCGTTATGCGCCGGGCCGGCCGCGATGCTCTGATCTGGGCGCGCGAGACGGAGGTTGTCTCGGCCATTAACCAACGGCACGAGAATCATATTTTTCTGCCCGGCGTTACGCTCGATAACGGCATCAGGGCGACCGGTGATCTGAAAGATCTCGCCATCTGCGATGTGTTACTGCTGGTGGCTCCGGCCCAACATACGCGCGAGCTTTGCGGCCGGTTTGCCAAAGTGCTTGATAAAAAACCGCCTATTGTCATTTGCGCCAAAGGCATCGAACAAAAATCCGGTCTGCTGCTCAGTGAGATTGTTGCGGAGCAAATGCCCGGTTATCCGTTGGCGGTGCTTTCAGGTCCCAGCTTCGCGATAGAGGTTGCGCGCGATCTGCCCACGGCACTTACCCTTGCGGCTAAAGACAAAACGCTCGGCGAGAAACTGGTGCGGGCCATCGGCGCCAGGCGTTTCCGCCTTTATCAGACGGACGATGTCATCGGCGCGCAAATCGGCGGCGCCATCAAGAATGTGCTTGCGGTCGCCTGCGGCGTCGCTGCGGGCCGCAAGATGGGCGAGAATGCCCGCGCCTCCCTTATCACGCGCGGCCTTACCGAAATGATACGTCTCGGCGGCGCGATGGGTGCCAAACCTGAAACGCTGATGGGATTGTCCGGATTGGGCGATCTGGTTCTAACCTGCTCGAGCCTCCAATCGCGTAATATGTCGCTGGGCGCGGCGCTGGGCGAAGGCAAAAAACTTGCCGATATCCTTGCGCAGCGTTCGAGCGTAGCGGAGGGTGTTTATTCTGCCGCTGCCGCCAAAGCCCTTGCCGAAAAACACAAAGTCGATATGCCGATCGTGACGGCTGTCGATGCCGTTCTCAATCGCGGCGCCTCGCTCGATGCCATGATCGATGCCCTATTAGCTCGCCCGGTTAGAGGGGAATAAAAACCGTTTGGGAAAAAAGCCGGCGGCAGCCGGGGAAGAATATCGATAGCCATGTTCTTCCTGGGCGGGACGTATCTGTATGTCCAATTTTATTCCTGTATTCGGTACGAAAGCGAAGCAGACAAAATGAGGGAACCAGCCGCGATTTGCTGTTTTGGGATCAATTATTCGATTTCCCGGCCTGTCCCTGTCAGTGACAAAATTTTTCAATCCTCGCTTATGATACCAGACGCCGGTTTTTTCATGACGTCGGCAAAAATGATAATCTTCTAAAAGCTCTTCCAAATATACAGCAGTGAGATAATACCCTTCCGCTCGAGGGATATCTTTTTGATTTTCGTAAGGCAACATAATGAAGCCATCTGCTTCGAGCGATTTGCGCATCATTTCAATGGCGGCCATCTCGCGAGCATATCTGCTTTTACCGGTGAATTTCGGATTGAAGGGGTGCCCACCCATTTCACCGGGAGATGGAATCAGGATATCGTATTGCCCGGGCGCTAAATGAGAAGTATCCGGCTCTTTCGCATCACATGCGAAGGCAAGACAATTTCTGGTGAAAGGAAGGGCGCCGATATTCCAATGCCAATAAGGAAAATCAGTAGCAGCCGAATCCGAAATCCATCCTGTTTTTGTAATATCAACACGCATAAAAATACCAGACAACAATATACAAACTGAACCAATTACTGACAGAATTATCAGACGACTAATTCGTTAACTATCCAGCGCTTTCACAATCTCCTCGCACATTTTCTTGGCGTCGCCGAACAGCATCATCGTGTTGTCGCGATAGAAGAGCTCATTCTCGACCCCGGCATAGCCTGCCGCCATCGAACGCTTGATGAAAAGAACCGTCTTGGCCTTTTCGACATCCAGCACCGGCATGCCGTAAATCGGCGATTGTGGATCGGTTCTCGCTGCCGGGTTGGTCACGTCGTTGGCGCCGATGACAAAGGCCACATCGGTCTGCGCGAAATCGCGATTGATTTCGTCGAGCTCCAGCACTTCGTCGTAAGGCACATTGGCTTCGGCCAGCAGCACATTCATATGGCCCGGCATGCGGCCCGCCACCGGATGAATGGCGTAACGCACCTGTAATCCTGCCGCCTTCAGGTGGTCGGCCATTTCGCGCAAGGCATGCTGCGCCTGGGCTACGGCCATGCCATAGCCCGGCACAATGATGACGCTGGATGCGTTCTTGAGCATAAAGGCCGCATCTTCGGCCGAACCGGCCTTGACCGGCTGATTGGTGCCTGAGCTGCTCGCCGCTGCCGCGCCGCTCTCGCTGCCGAAGCCGCCTAGGATCACATTGAAGATCGAGCGGTTCATGCCCTTGCACATGATGTAGGAAAGAATCGCACCCGACGAGCCGACCAGAGCGCCGGTAATAATCAGAAGCGGATTTTCAAGCGTGAAACCTGTCGCCGCCGCCGCCCAGCCCGAATAGCTGTTGAGCATCGAAATAACAACCGGCATGTCCGCGCCGCCGATCGGAAGGATCAGCAGGAAGCCGAGCAGGAATGTGATGCCGATCAGCCCGCAGAAGGCGATCGGCGATTGGCTCAGCATCAGCCAAACGATCATCGCGAGAGCAACAACGCCAAGCAGAAGATTAAGCTGATGCTGGAATTTGAACGTTAAAGGCTTGCCGGAAACCAGGCCCTGCAATTTGGCGAAAGCGACCAGCGAGCCCGAAAAAGTTATGGCGCCAATGGCAACCCCCAGCCCCATCTCGATCAGGCTCGAAAGATAGACCGTTTCTCCGTGAGCAATTCCATAAGCGTTTGGGTTCAAAAATGCTGCCGCCGCAACCAATACGGCAGCCAGGCCAACCAGAGAATGAAACGCTGCCACCAATTGCGGCAACGCAGTCATCTTGATATTGCGCGTAACAACAATGCCGATCGAACCGCCTAACATGATGGCAACGGCAATCAGCCATAGGGAAGAGGGATCGAGCAAACAGCCGGTGGTGATAATGGCAATCGCCATACCGGCCATGCCGAAGATATTGCCATGCCGCGCGGTTTCAGGCGAAGCAAGCCCGCGCAGCGCCATAATGAAACAGACGCCGGAAACCAGATAAGCGAGAGAGACCAGATCGCTCATTTTTTAACTTTGGCTTTCTGCCGGTACATCGCCAGCATCCGATAGGTCACGAAAAAGCCGCCGAAAATATTGATCGAAGCCAGCACCACGCCAAACAAGCCCAACACTTTCGCCGCGCTCACGGCAACCGGCCCTGCGGCCAGCAAGGCGCCGACGATGATCACCGACGACACAGCATTGGTGACCGCCATCAAAGGCGAATGCAAGGCCGGCGTGACACGCCACACCACGTAATAGCCGACAAAACACGCCAGTACGAAAACGGTCAGGCCGGTGATCAAGAAACCATGGCCGCCTGGGCCCGTGTTTGCCGCTAAATTTTGCGCCTGCGCCGCCAGCATATGAGCATAGTCCGCCAGCTTCTGCTGCTCGGATGCCAGGCCGTTAAGTCCCAGTGTTAAATCGTTCGATGCCATGACCCGGGCCTAATGCGTGGTTGGAGGAACTTCAGGCACGGCTGTCTTCTGGGCGGCTGGCGGCGTTCCTGTCGTAGTTGCAGCGGCCGGCGTTTGCGCAGGCGCTGCCGAAGGTGCAGGTGCCGCCGTACCGGGAGCCGGGGCTGACGCGGGGGCAGAAGCAGGCGCGGATGCGGCCGCATTGCCAGCCGCCAGCGTCCGGCGCAAAGACTGAATTTCATAGAGCAGTTGCGTTTCATTCTGCTCCATCGTCGTCAGGCGCATATTGGCTGCCGACAGATTATTGTTGATCGACGAAAGCGAAGTCGCAAAAATATAGAACAGGACCGCGCAGCAGGTGATGGCGATTGCAAAAACCGTGATCCATGCCGCGATCGACTGATTTCTTTTTTGCGAGTTTTCGTCTTCCATAGAGTCCTCCTGTGGATCAGGCCGCATTTGACGGGCGGAATTGTGGGTGAACGATAGCACCCTCACGCGTAAGATTAACAGCGCGTAAGATTTCATCGTTCCAATCGATGGCGAGACGGCCGCCTTCCTTGGCCGTAATCAGCGTCATGAAGTTAAGCAGATTGCGGGCGTAAAGCGCCGATGCATCGACAGGAACGCGGCTCGGCACATTACGGTGGCCGACGATTTTGACGCCGAACGCATCCACCACTTTTCCGGCTTCGGAAAGGGCGCAATTGCCGCCTTGCTCGACCGCGAGATCAACCACCACCGAACCCGGTTTCATGCTGCGCAGCATATCTTCATTGACTAAACGCGGTGCTGCGCGGCCGGGGATAAGGGCGGTACAAATAACGATATCCTGCTTCTTGATCGTTTCCGCGATCAGGGCGGCCTGTTTGCGCTGGTAATCCTCGCTCATTTCCTTCGCATAGCCGCCGGAGGTCTCTGCCTGCCTGGTTTCTTCGCTTTCGACCATAACGAAGGTGGCGCCCAGGCTTTCGACTTGTTCTTTGGAAACGGCCCGCACATCGGTGGCCGAAACCACGGCGCCTAGACGCTTCGCCGTTGCAATCGCCTGCAATCCGGCAACGCCGGCTCCCATCACCAGAACACGCGCGGGTGGCACGGTACCGGCCGCCGTCATCATCATCGGGAAAACACGGCCGAATTCGTTGGCGGCATCGAGCACCGCTTTATAGCCGGCGAGGTTTGACTGGCTCGATAGAACATCCATCGATTGCGCGCGGGTGATGCGCGGCATTAACTCCATTGTCAGTGAGGTAATTTGTTGGCGCGCATAGAGATCGAGATCGGCCTTCGCAGCGAAAGGATTAAGCATGCCTATTAGAGTCACTCCGGCCTTGAGAAAGCCGATTTCGTTCAGCCCTTCACCAGCATTCATCGGCCGCTGAACCTTCAGGACGATATCCGCATCGCGTATCGCCATACCGGCATCAGGCACAATCGTCGCGCCAGCGGCCATGTATGCTTCATCGGTGCAGGCGGCTTCTACGCCGGCTCCCGTTTCGACCACGACCTCATAACCAAGCGCACGGTATTTTTTGACCGCGTCGGGAGTAGCCGCGACGCGTCTTTCGTAGGCGCGGCGCTCCTTGGGAATGGCAATCTTCATCAGGTCCGGGCAGTTCTGTTGGGGATTCGAAACAAGCCCCACCATGCCCCATTTTGTTTATTCTGTGAAGCGGGATCCTTCAGAGGGATTCCGGCAAATCACAGCTTTTAAGGGCCTTTGCCTGCCGTTTTTCCAGTTCCTTAACGTCGAAATCCCGGATCAGTTCATGGAACATCCGGTACCAGTTGATTTCGGCACCCAGCCGCAAAAAGACCGAACCCAACCCGACGGCGGCCCGGTCCATGAAAACGAACTCGCGCGGCACCGTCACGCCGCCCAGCTTGCGCAATTCGTTATGCACCTTGTTGGCGGTTTCGCGGCCATAGAGGCCGGTATTGGTTTCATCGATCGCCCGCGTTTTATCTTCGAGCAGCGGCGCATAAATGAATTGCGCCCAGATATTGAGCGTCTCGACCAAAGCCTTGCTCGGATTTTTAAAGCCCCATTCTTTATAGGCCTCGGCTGCCATCTCGCGGTTATTTGTTCTCAGCGCTTCATACAGGGTGATGACACCCTGCACCAACTCTGGCCTGAAAATGCGGATACAGCCGAAATCCAGCAGATTGAGGCTGCCGTCTTTCCGCGCCGTATAATTGCCGAGATGCGGATCGCCGTGAATGACACCATAGGAATAAAATGGCGTGTACCAGGCATCGAACATATTCATCGCAATGGCGTTGCGTTCCTTGAGCGGTTTATTTTCCGCCAGCGCCGCGATGCGTTCGCCTTCCAGCCATGTCATCGTCAGAAGCCGTTTGGTCGAAAGCTTTTCGATTGCATCCGGCACATGCACGGTTTCTTTGTCTTTCAGCATCAGCCGGTAAAGCTTCATATGCCTGGCTTCGCGTTCGTAATCGAGCTCTTCATGCAAGCGCGCGGCAATTTCTTCATGAACTTTTTTGGTCGAGACCGCGCGGTCGGTGCGCTCGAATATAGCCAGCATGAGTTTTAACTGACGCAGATCGGCTTCTACCGCCGATTCCATATCGGGATATTGCAATTTGCAGGCGAGCATCCGGCCATCCGGACCTACGGCCTTATGCACCTGACCTAATGACGCCGCGGCGCTAGCCTCATGCTCGAAAGAACGGAATTTCTTTTCCCAATCGGGGCCAAGCTCGGCTGCCATGCGGCGCTTGACGAAAGCCCAACCCATCGATGGAGCATCGGCCTGAAGCTGCGCAAGCTCCGCCGCATATTCCTTCGGCACCAGATCGGGAATGGTGGAAAGCAATTGCGCCACTTTCATCAATGGCCCTTTAAGGCCGCCCAGCGCCAGCCGCAAACGCTCTGCCTGTTTCTGCCGGCTTATGTCGAGCCCGAGATAACGCTTGCCCGCCGCGCGCGCGCCAAACCCGGCCATCGCGGTCGATACTTTGGCGTAGCGTTTGACGCGCTTGCGGAGAGTGCTGCGTTCGTGAGGCATAGGGCTCATCTTACCATAGTTAATATACTTTTTGGGCTTGATCGGTGATTACTTGAGGGATAGCGTTTTTCAACAATCGATTTTTATCCATCGGGAGAAATATTATGGACGATGATGGCAAATATTATGGCACAGGAAACATGGCTGGCGAGGAAGATAGCCGGCAGATGCGCAGAGCTTGGGCTATTCAAGGAAAAGAATTGGGTTGGCACGCCCCCGATGCACCTACTCCAGAGGCGGCTTCATCTGCTCCAGAAGAAATGCGACATAGAGTTACTGTTATCGGTCAGCCCAAGGCGTCTAAGAGCTCACCTGAAGCTTAAATCATCGCCATGCCGCCATTCACATGAATGGTCTGGCCGGTGATGTAGCGCGCTTCTTCGCTGGCGAGGAACACGACCGCACCCGATACATCTTTCGACTCGCCGATATAACCGGCGGGAATATTGGGCAACAGACGCTGTTTCTGCTCTTCGGTGAGAGCGTCGGTCATGGCGGTGGTAATAAAGCCGGGTGCCACGCAATTGAATGTAATGCCGCGCGGCGCCATTTCCTGCGCCAGCGATTTAGTCATGCCGATCAGCCCCGCCTTTGATGCTGCATAATTGGCCTGGCCCGCATTGCCGGTCACGCCGACGATTGAGGTAATGCTGATCACGCGGCCCCAGCGGCGCGACATCATGCCTTTCATCGCCGCACGTGTAAGGCGGAACGCGGCCGACAGATTGACGTTCAAGACCGCATCCCAATCTTCGTCTTTCATGCGCAGGCTGAGCCCGTCGCGCGTGAGGCCTGCGTTATTGACGAGAATATCGATACCGCTGCCAAGCTGCGTTTCTGCTTCCTTGAGCAATGCAGCCGGCACGGCGGGATCCGACAGATTTCCTGCCGCGACGAAACTGTTTTCACCCAGCTCGGCTTTCAACTTTTGCAGCGCCTCGATTTTGGTGCCTGACAGAACAACCTTTGCGCCTTGCGCATGCAGCGCTTTGGCAATCGCACCGCCGAGACCGCCCGAAGCGCCGGTTACGAATGCATTTTTGCCCGCGAGATTAAACATTTTTCAAAAACCCCTCGATATCTTCCGGTGTCTGCAGCGATACGGCGGCTAGTTCCTTATCGATGCGCCGCGTTAATCCCGCCAGCACACTGCCGCTGCCGCATTCAACCAATTGTTCAATACCATTCGCCTTCATGTAAAGCACGGATTCGCGCCAGCGCACGGCGCCCGTGACTTGCTTTACCAGTAGATCGCGGATTTTATTGCCGTCCGTTACAGCCTCGGCTGTGACGTTGGCGATCAAAGGCACCGATGGCGGCTTGATCGTTACACTGGCCAAAGCTGTCTGCATGACATCCGCCGCCGGTTGCATCAGCGAGCAATGAAAGGGCGCGCTGACCGGCAGTTTCACACTGCGTTTGAAACCGCGTTCGGCGGCAATGGCGATGGCGCGGTCGACGGCAGCCGTATGGCCGCTAATAACGACTTGCCCCGGCGCATTGTCATTGGCGGCGGTGCAAACCTCGCCTTGCGCGGCGGCGGCGGCAATCTCTGCTGCAACCGTCAGATCGACGCCGATTAATGCCGCCATGGTGCCGAGCCCGACCGGCACGGCCTGTTGCATTGCCTGTCCACGTTGTTTGAGAAGCCGGGCGGTGTCGGCCAACGTCAGGCTTCCCGCGGCGCAAAGTGCTGAATATTCGCCAAGGCTATGGCCCGCCACGAATTTGGCGGCCTGCGGCAAACGGAAATTGCCTTGTCTATCAAGCACGCGGATAACTGCGATGCTGACGGCCATAAGAGCCGGCTGGGCATTCTCGGTCAGTTTAAGATCCTCGGCAGGGCCTTCGAACATCAGTTTGGTCAGATTTTGCCCAAGCGCCTCATCCACTTCCTGAAAGACCTCGCGCGCTTCGGCGAAACCACCGGCCAGCGCCTGGCCCATACCGACATTCTGGCTGCCCTGACCGGGAAATACGACGGCACGGTTCATGAGATTGTTCCATTTGCAGAAATAAACGCCCAGATACGTGCCTTCTAGGTTCCGTCTTGTCAAATTTTAACCAAACGTCGATAGTGGCGGCCGTTTTCGGAGTTTCCCCATGCTTATCGTCACCGGCGGCGCCGGTTTTATCGGATCCAACCTGGTCGCAGCGCTCGAAGCGCGCGGCGAACGCGTGGTTGTATGCGACTGGCTGGGCACCGAAGATAAATGGCGCAATATCGCCAAGCGCGATCTGGAAGGCGTTATAGCGCCCGAGCAGCTGGCCGATTTTCTTAAATCGCAAGGCAGTGAGGTCGAAGGCGTCTTTCATATGGGCGCCATCTCAACCACGACTGAAAAAAACGTCGATCTCATCATAGAAACCAATTTTCGCCTCAGCCGCGATTTGTGGCTGTGGTGCAAGGAAATGCGCGTGCCCTTTATTTATGCCTCATCCGCCGCCACCTATGGCGACGGCGTGGCCGGTTTTAAGGACGACGAAAGCATCGAAGGGCTGGCAAAACTGAAGCCGCTCAATCCCTATGGCTGGAGCAAACATCTGTTCGATCGCTGGGTAACGCGGCAGAAGCCCCATGCCGGTGGTTTTCCTTGCGCGGGCCTGAAATTTTTCAATGTTTACGGCCCCAATGAATATCACAAAGGCGGCCAGCGTTCCGTCGCGCATCAGGTTTTCGAAGCCGCCGCGCGCGGGGAAACTTTTGCGCTCTTCAAATCACACAAATCGGACTACGAAGATGGCGGCCAGCTGCGCGACTTTATCTGGGTCGGCGATTGCGTCAATGTGATGCTTTGGCTGTACGATCATCCCAAGGCTACCGGCCTTTTTAATCTCGGCACCGGCAAGGCCCGCAGCTTTGCCGATCTGGCCGTCGCCGTTTATCAGGCGGCCGGTAAGGCGCCCTTGATCAAATATCGCGATATGCCCGATGAATTGCGCGATAAATATCAATATTTCACCGAAGCCGACATGGGCAAGCTGCGCGCCGCCGGCTATACCGCCCCTTTCACCAAGCTCGAGGATGGCGTAAAACTCTACATCCAGAAATATCTGGCGACCCAAGACCAATATGCTTAACGGACAGGCTTAATGTTCGCCCATCTCATCCCTCTCGTCGAAAAACTTGCTAGCCATCGCGTGTTGTGCGTGGGCGATGTGATGCTGGACCGCTATGTCTATGGCCAGGTCGAACGTATTTCGCCCGAAGCGCCGATCCCCGTTCTGCATACGCAGCGCGAAGCGGTGACATTGGGCGGTGCTGGCAACGTTGTGCGCAATATCGTATCGCTCGGCGGTCAGGTCGATCTGGTCGGCATCATCGGGCAGGATCAGGCCGGCTACGATCTTGCCAAGCAGATCACCGCCTTGCCGCAGGTTACATCCTATCTGCTAACCGACAGCTCACGTCCTACGACGCTTAAAACCCGCTTCGTCGCCGACGGCCAGCAATTGCTGCGCGCCGATCTCGAGATCAGTCAGCCGATTTCGGCCGATATGGAAGAGCAGACATTGCTGCGTGTGCGCGGTGCTATCGAAAGCTGTGGCATCGTTATTCTATCCGACTATGCCAAAGGCGTTCTGACTGCCCGCGTGCTGAGTGAAATTATCAAGCTGGCCAAGGCGGCAGGCCGCAAGGTGTTAATCGATCCCAAGGGTCGCGATTTTGCCCGCTATCGCGGCGCTTCCATGCTGACGCCGAACCGTCGCGAGATTGCCGAAGCCACCGGCATGCGCATCAATTCGGTCGAGGATGCCGAACGGGCGGCTAATCAATTGATCGCCTCCTACGATCTCGACAGCGTCCTGGCCAAGCTTGGCAGCGATGGCGTGTGCCTCGTGCAGAAAGGCGAAAAACCCCAGCATTTCCGTGCCTCGGCCCGCGAAGTGTTCGATGTTTCCGGTGCGGGCGATACGGTGGTGGCGACTATGGCGTTGGCCTTGGCCGGCCAGCTTGCGCCTGCCGACGGCGCCGCGCTGGCGAATGTGGCGGGAGCAATCGTGGTCGGCAAAATCGGCACGGCGGTCTGCACGCGAGCCGATCTGACGCGCGAACTTGCGCATGATCAGGCGCTCGAGAGCGAGCAAAAAATCGCGCCGCTGAATGAGGCTTCCGAAATCGCCGAACGCTGGCGCAAGCAGGGCTTCCGGGTCGGTTTCACCAACGGCGTGTTCGATCTTCTGCATCCCGGCCATGTTTCGTTGATCCGCCAGGCTCGCGCCGCTTGCGATAAGCTTATCGTCGGTCTCAACAGCGATGCCTCGGTCAAACGCCTCAAGGGCGATAGCCGCCCCGTACAAAATGAAGCTGCGCGCTCGGCCGTGCTAGCCTCGCTCGCCGATGTCGATCAGATCGTGGTGTTTGGTGAGGATACCCCGATCAATGCGATCAAATCGATCCGCCCTTCGGTTCTGGTCAAAGGCGCCGATTATCGCGCCGACCAAGTCGTCGGCGGTGATCTGGTAACCGAATGGGGCGGGCAGGTTATTCTTGCCAGACTGATCGACGGCCACAGCACCACCGCCACAATCGCCAAACTGCAAATATCCCAAAAAGCAGGCGGCGCTTAAACCAAGGGAGATTGTCCGATGCATGTGATTTTACTTGGCGTTGGCTTGTTCCTCGTTTTTCTTGTCATCATTCATCTCGTCTTCCGGGTGGTGAAATTCACCTTTGCCTCCTTCCTTCTCATCGTTGCCCTCGTCGTCATCCTCTATTTTTTCCGCAAATATTTCGGCATCGATCTCATCGGCGAAATCGCCCGGCATGTCTGATCGCCATAGATGCAAGGCATCCTCACTAACCGATGGTTACGGCACTACGGCGATGATTGCGAAATTGCAGACGCCGAAGATGGCGGGCGAAGTGGAATAAAGCTATCTTTGTTAACCATAGTTTCCCATTCAATTGACAAAGCCGGTATCGAAGCTTATTGCCAAATCTATTCTTAATTTAATGTTGGAGGACAATAAATGGCCGACATTTTAAATGATCTCAAGTGTATTGAACGCAATACCGGTTGGGCCGCGTCTACATATGAAAGCATCAATACTTTATGGAACGAAAATCTGATTATCGTCACACCTATTCATGTGTCGCGCGTTTTGGAAATGCCGCAGAAAGTGCCCGTCATTGATATAGCCCATTGCACCTATTTTGGCTGGATGCAACATATGGGTCAACGCGAGGATAGGACGCATAACGGCTTCACTGCTGATTTATCGAGAAGACTTCGCACTGGTGGATATGATCAAGCTCCCTACTCTGAAGAATATCTAAGATTTACATCTATGCCGAATGAACCGGGGGTTTTTGTAGCCAAAGTGAATTTTCCATCGGAAGATGTAAGCGTCACCCAGCGCTTTGAATTTTTAACTGCTGGATCGGATGTTACAGCAAGAATGACGCAGACTCGATCGGATAAGCCGCTGCTTAAACATATTGTAGATTTTAGGTGCACAAGAAATTAATTGATTTGTTGCGAATATTAAATACAAGCAAAGGTATATTTCTTTCTGCCCTTCCTGTGCCCTTGCTTGTTCTGATCGAAGCTTGTCGGTAAGCTTCCTGATCCTAATTCCTATCATCTGCCTTCTGTCCCATGACCTTCTGCATCCAATACGCAAAACCTTCTTCCGGCGAGCTGGCAGGCGAGGTCTATGGCCTCGATGTCGCCGTCAATAATTTCCTCTCCGCCTGGTTCAAGCACGGGCAACAGCAGCAATTCATCTGCGTGCCGGTCGATTTTCCCAGCTTTGATCAGTTCAAGGAATTGGCGGCTGCACAAGGGGTCGATCCCGCCATGCGTTGCGTCGGGCTCGATCCGCGCACGCCGCGTTACAATCTCGAAGGCATGGATTGTGTTTTCCGGCCCGATCCCTTGATCGGCGGCCTTATCTGGCGGCGTCAGCAATTACAGGGTCGCGGTTATGCTGTTTGCGGTTTAGTCCATACCATGAGCGGCGAGCGCATCGCCCGCGCGGTTGGCGATTTGTGCCTGCATCCTGCAGCCGCCGGCGATGCCTTGATTTGCCCGTCGCCTGCCGTGCGCGATGCGGTGCGCAATCTGTGGGAGATCCATACAGAATATCTCAATTACCATTTCGGCGGCCGTTACAGCTCTCCGATCGAAACGCCGGTTATTCCGCTCGGTGTCGATACCGAAAAATTTGGCCGCCTGATGACGCCAGATCATCGCGCGGCGCAACGCGCCAAGCTCGGCATTGCAGCTGATGAAGTGGTTATTCTATTTGTCGGCCGTTTGAGCTTCGCGACCAAAGCGCATCCATTGGCGTTATGGCAGGCGATCGAGCATGTCGCCAAGACAAGCAAGCGCAAGATCCGCCTTGTCATGCATGGCTACTTCAAGCCCAAGGATATGGAACCGTACTTCCGTAATCTGGCTGCCGATATACTCAAGACCGCGCGCATTGATTTCGTCATGAACGGCGATCCGGAATTTCCCGATGGTTGTTGGGCTGCCGCCGATATCTTTGCCTCCTTGTCGGACAATATTCAGGAAAGCTTTGGCCTTACCCCGGTCGAGGCGATGGCCGCAGGCCTGCCGGCGGTGGTCAGCGACTGGAACGGCTATCGCGGAGGCGTGCGGGATGGGGTAGACGGTTTTCTGATACCCACCTTGGCGCCCCCGCCCGAAACCGGGCTTGCCCTGGCCGAGCGCTATTATAACGAGCAGAATTACGGCATTTCACTGGTGGCGGCGGCGCAGTCGACCTTTGTCGATACGATGCGCTGTGCCGAAGCACTGCGCATGCTGGTCGAAGATGACGCCAAACGGCTTGAAATGGGCCGCAATGGCCGTGCGCGGGCCGAAAGCGCCTTCGATTGGCGCCACATCATTAAAGCCTATGAAGGGCTGTGGCATGAGCTGGGTGAAAAACGCCGTTCGACAACAGCCCCATCGCCTGGCGTCCCGCGTAATTGGCAGGCTGCCAATCCCGCATTTCCCAACCCTTGGGCGATGTTCGCCAGTTTCCCCAGCGGCTTTCTTGCCCCGGCCGACCGCTTGCTGGTCGTGCTCGACCAGGCTGAAATCGATATGCTGATGAAGCATGAGATGAATTTCTTTGTACCCGATCTTCTGATGCCAAAGGAAATGCTGCTCGGTATGATCGAGGTTATCCGCAAAATCGGCTCGGCAATGATCGGCGATCTGCTGGCCGGTATTCAGGAAGCCGAGCGTCCGCGCGCCTGGCGCAGCTTCGGCTGGATGCTCAAGCTGGGTATTTGCGCGTTGGAGCGCAAACCGTTATAATAAAGATACTATGTCCCCAAACGATGAGATGTGGTTTCGCCTGCTGACCGGCTTCTTGGTCGGCCTTGCGCTTGGTAGCTTCGTCACCATGCTTAGCTATCGCGCACCGCGTAATCTTTCGATCGTCTCGCCACCCTCTCAATGCCCGCATTGCCATACGCCGCTTAAAGCCCGCGATCTGGTGCCGGTGTTGTCGTGGTTGTTTGAACGCGGTAAATGCCGCCATTGCGGCGAAAAAGTCGGCGTGCGCTATGTCATGATCGAACTCATCACGACATTGGCCTGTCTGGTTGCTTTTGCCTGGATCGGATTTCGCTATGAGCTGATCGTCGCCTTGATCGGCATTGTGTCGTTTATTTCTCTGGCTACGATCAATATCGAGCGGGGAAAAACCTGAAATTTATCGTGCTGCCGGTGTCCAGGTTTCGAGAATTTTTAGAAACGCAGCGATACTGTTGGCAGAAGCCTCATTATAGCTATCAACGGTATCTTTCTGGCTGGTAAGAAAAAGCCCCACATCAGGATGAGAAGATTCCGAATGAATAGCTTGTTTAAGCACAGTCTGATTAGTTGTCATCGAGGTGACTGTATAAGTCGTGGTACCCTCTACATGCGAACCTTCACCGCCCAATACAGTAAGATGATGGTTGAAATCGAGGGCAACATCGATCCGATAATGTGTGGTTGCCGGGTTCGCTGCTAAAAGAGATCTTGTTCTGAGCGATTCTTCCAAGCCCCCTTTGAACTGATCGTTGGTTATATCGCCCCTGTTATTAAAAAACCACGATCCTCCGGTCACTTCGCCGACGGTCATGCTATTGGCAAGCTGGGGGTTAACAGGTGAGGTTGACTGATCATGTATGGCGATGCGGTCAGAACGGCTTGCGCCACAAGCGGCAAGGAATAAGCTCATTGCAAGGACGATGCTACGGCGCACGATTTTTCTTCCTGTGAATGTTAACTGCACAAAGAGAGGTTAAGCCGCTTTTGCCTTGTCTTCCAGTGCCTGTTCGATAGCCGTAATCGCTTTTGGCATGGCAGTAGTATCGGTGCCACCTGCCTGCGCCATATCGGGCCTTCCGCCGCCGCCCTTGCCGCCGACAGCCTCGGCGCCGACTTTCACGAAATCGACCGCGCTTAGCTTTTTGGTCAGATCCTCGGTGACAGCCACGACAATGGAAACCTTGCCCTCGAAGCTTGCCGCCAAAGCAATAACGCCGGATTTAATCTGTGTCTTGAAAGCGTCGGCCATCGGTTTCAGATCCCTGGCCGGAACATCGTTCAACACGCGGCTGACGAAATTGACGCCATTAATTTGCTTTGGCGCTTCTGCCGCACCTGTTGCCGCGTTGCCACCCAGCGCCAGCTGCCGCCGCAGATCGGCAACTTCCTTTTCCAGCTTCTTGCGGTCATCAACCAATTGCGCCACCCGTGCGGGCAATTCGGCCGTCGGTGCCTTCATGGCGTCCGCCGCTTCGCGCAGGGTCTTTTCCTGCTGATGGAACCAGTTCAAAGCCGCAGGGCCGGTCAAAGCTTCAATGCGCCTGACACCAGCCGATACAGCACTTTCGCCGATAATCTTGAAAGGCCCGATATCGCCGGTACGTTTTGCATGCGTGCCGCCGCAAAGCTCGACCGAGAAGAATTCCTTGCCCTTTTCGTTTTTCTGCTCTTTGCCGCCCATAAACAATACGCGTACTTCCTCGCCGTATTTTTCGCCGAACAGGGCCATGGCACCCTGATCCATCGCTTCTTGCGGCGACATCAAACGCGTCATCACTTCTTCGTTTGAACGGATGCGGCGATTGACTTCGCTCTCGACCTGCTCGAGTGCTTCGGCTGCTATCGGAGTCGGCTGGCTGAAATCGAAACGCAATTTATCGGCTGCCACCAGTGAGCCTTTTTGCATCACATGCGGCCCCAGCTTGCGGCGCAGGGCTTCATGCAGCAAATGGGTGGCCGAATGGTTGCCGCGAATGTTCGAGCGACGATCACCATCTACATCCATCACTACCATATCGCCGGTTTTGAGAGTGCCTTTTTCTACCCTTCCGTGATGGACCCAGACTGTTTCAGCTTCTTTTTGCGTATCGGCGATTTTGATTACGGCGCCGGAGGCAGTGGTTACCGTGCCCATATCGCCCATCTGGCCGCCGGATTCGGCGTAGAACGGGGTTTGATTGACGATGATCTGAATATCGTCGCCGGTTTTGGCATCGGTCACGCCTGCGCCATTGCGTACCAGGGCCTGGATCTGCCCTTCGGCCTTTTCGGTGGCGTAGCCGAGAAAATCGGTCGCACCTACTTCATCGCGAATTTCGAACCATAATTTGGCCGTGCCGGTTTCACCCGATCCCGCCCAGGCGGCGCGCGCATCGGCTTTTTGCTTGGCCATTGCCGCTTCGAAACCGGCGTTATCGACTTTCTGCCCGCGTCCACGCAGCACGTCCTGCGTCAGATCCAAAGGAAAACCGAACGTATCGTAAAGCTTGAAGGCAACCGCGCCCGGCAGCACCTGATCCTTGCCCAGTTTGCCCGCTTCCTCGTCGAGCAGCTTGAGGCCGCGATCCAGCATCTGCTTGAAGCGCGATTCTTCGAGCTTCAAGGTTTCGGTAATCAAGGTCTCAGCGCGCACCAGCTCCGGATAGGCGGTGCCCATCTGCTTCACCAACTCCGGCACCAGGCGATAGATCAACGGCTCCTTGGCGCCCAGCATATGGGCGTGGCGCATGCCGCGGCGCATGATACGGCGCAGCACATAGCCGCGCCCTTCGTTGCCCGGCAAAACGCCGTCGGCAATCAAAAACGCGGTCGCGCGCAGATGGTCGGCGATCACGCGGAATGATGGAAACTGGGGGGAGGGCTTGTTCGGATCGATCTTTACCAGCTCGCCGGTCGCATTGATGATCGAACGGAACAGATCGGTATCGAACACCGAATGCACGCCCTGCAGAATACCGACCATACGCTCCAGTCCCATGCCGGTATCGACAGAAGGCCTCGGCAGATCGATGCGCTGCCCGCCGGGTTGTTCCTCGAACTGCATGAAAACCAGGTTCCAGAATTCCAGGAACCGGTCGCCATCTTCATCCGGGCTGCCGGGCGGACCACCGGCGATTTTATCGCCCTGATCGATGAAGATCTCGGAGCAGGGGCCGCAAGGGCCGGTTTCGCCCATGCGCCAGAAATTGGCATCCGTCTTGATGCGAATGATTTTATCATCCGAAAAACCAGCTACTTTTTTCCACAGTGAAGCTGCTTCGTCGTCGTCGTGATAGACGGTGACCAGCAATTTATCTTTCGGCAGGCCGAAATGCCTGGTGACCAGCTCCCACGCAAACGGAATGGCATCCGATTTGAAATAATCGCCGAACGAGAAATTGCCCAACATCTCGAAAAAGGTCAGATGCCGCGCGGTATAGCCTACATTTTCCAGATCGTTATGCTTGCCGCCGGCGCGCACGCATTTCTGGGCGGTGGTCGCGCGCTTATAGCCTCGCGTCTCGGCGCCGGTGAAAACATTCTTGAACTGCACCATGCCCGAATTGGCGAACATCAGCGTCGGATCGTTGCGCGGAACCAGCGGCGAGGATTCCACCCTGGTGTGGCCCTGGCCCTCGAAATAATCGAGGTAAGTCGAACGTATATCGGCGAGCGTTTTGGTCATGGGCACATCCTCTAAAGGCATTTTCGCCAATAACAGGCCGGATGTCTACGGCGATAAGCGTTTTAACTATAATAGAACCGCTATTTTTTGACCGCCCAAGGCAGTTTCTTTTTGCTCAATAGCTTATAGATATTGCAATCGCGATGATGCGCGCCGGGCAGATAGCCGATGCTCATCAGAAACTCGCCGACGATTTCGCCGCCGGTAAACAAAAATTGCTGTTTGAACAGCTTGACCCATTCGGCTTTGCTTAAGGGGTGGTGCCCGGCCAGCCATCTGGCGAAGCCCTTATGCGTTTTGCGCAAAGCCTGTATCCGCTTGGCGTTTTCGATAATCGCCTTGATCTTGAGCCGGTTGCGGATAATGCCTTCATCCTTCAAAAGCCGCTGCACGTCCCGCGCGCCATATTTGGCGACCTTGTCCACGCTGAAACGGTCGAAGGCCTTATTCATCGCCTTGCGTTTTTTCAGCACGATCTCCCACGACAATCCGGCCTGCATGATCTCCAGCGCCAGCCGTTCGAACAGCACGCGCTCGTTCGTGGCCGGAAAGCCGTATTCTTTCTCGTGATAATCATTATGGATTGGATGGCCGGGGGCCTTTTCGCAATAACCCGACATTACATCGCCATCTTCAGCGACATATCGTGGAACGAAATCAGATTCGATGTGATGATGGCATAGGTGACGCCCCACAATAGCGTGCTGATAATGGTGGTAAGAATAACCTTGCGCTTGATGCCCGGATTGATGGGCGCACCCGGCATTTCGCCGCTTTTCGGCGCATCGATATTCTTGATGCCGAGCGGCAAGGTACAGAACAGCACCATCCACCAGATCAGGATATAAACGACGACGCCCGAGAAAATGGTCATCCGATCCTCACGATATGCACATCCATTACCGGCTTCTTGCCAAAATTTTCCTGCAAGAATCGCCGCGCGGATTGAGCCGTTGCATGCCGTACGGCGGCATCGTCGCAACGGGTCGATTTCGGCATGGCTTCGACTGTATCCAGCACCACGGCGGCGATATCGCCTGTCAGGCTTGCATCCTGCTCCTCGTCGGCGAGGCCGAGCAAGGTTATTTGCGGGTCTTGCATCGCGCGGCCTTTTGAATCCATCACCAGTGTAATGACGACCGCGCCGTTAAAGCTCATCTTGCGCCGGTCCTTGCCGGCTTCGTGATCGATAGGGCGCAGCATCTTGCCGTCGAGCCCGACGCGTCCGCTTGGCACCTGTGCCACAACTTCATGCAGGCCGGGACCAAGGCGGATAATCTGCCCGTTGGCCGGGATCAAGATATGCGGAACCTGGCATTCCTTGGCGATGCGGGCATGCTCCATCTGATGCCGTGCTTCGCCGTGCACCGGCAGCACCAGATTGGGCCTTGTCCATTGGAACAATTCGGCCAGCTCATCCTGTGCCGGATGGCCCGACACATGCACCGGCGCATGATCTTGCGTGATGACGGTGAGGCCGCGGGCGATGAGCTGATTTTGCAATCTGCCGATCTGTTTTTCGTTGCCGGGAATATCGCGCGAGGAGAAAATAACCGTGTCGCCGTCGTCCAGTTCAATCTCGGGATGATCTTCCATCGCGATCCGCCACAGGGCCGAGCGCGGCTCTGCCTGGCAGCCGGTGCAGATAATCACGACCTTGTCGCGCGGCGACAGCATCGCCTCGTTCTCGGTCAGAAAGCCGCTGAATTCCGGCAGATAACCGCAAGCCTCGGCGATTTCAGAATTGCGCCACAGCGAACGCCCGGCCAGCGTGACGGCGCGCCCATGCTTGTGGGCTGCTTTGACGATCGATTTCAGCCGCGCGATGTTGCTGGCGAAACAACTCACGATGATGCGGTTTTTGATGCCGCCGAATAGCTTGAAAAGCTCTTTTTGTACCTCGCGCTCGGAACCGGAATGGCCGGCGACCAGGGCATTGGTGGAATCTCCAACCAGCGCCATTAGTTTATTACGGCCGAGCTCTTTAAGCCGCGCATCGTCCGTGACATCGCCGACGATGGGATCGGGATCGAATTTCCAATCGCCGGTATGCAGCACGGTGCCGTGCTTGGTGGTAATGCCCAGCATATTCGCTTCCGGAATCGAATGCGTGACATGGATCATTTCGCCCTTGAACGGACCGATTTCGAAAGCCCCGCCTTGCGGCAGTTCGATAATCCGTATGGCGTTTTTCATGTTGGTCCGTTCGGTCTTGGCGCGGATCAGCTCGGCCGTAAAACGCGTGGCGTACACAGGGCAGCGGAATTGCGACCATAAATGCTCGATGGCGCCAATATGATCTTCATGCCCATGGGTCACGACAAGGCCGACCAGATCGTCGCTGCGCTCGGCAATAAAGCCGATATCCGGCATGATCACATCGATACCGGGCGTGGTCTCGTCGCCAAAGGTAATACCGCAATCGACCATCAGCCATTTACCGGCCGTGCCATAAAGGCTCAGATTCATGCCGATCTCGCCCGCGCCGCCCAGCGAGAGATACCACAGCGCGTCCTCCGGTGGACGATAAGGGTCTTTCTTATGGTTTTTCATCGGGCAGATTTGCGGGAGCTATTGCGCTCGTAAATTTTGCAGAGCCCGCGCAGCGTCAGATCCGCATCGTAATGCTCGATTCCCTCGACGGCGCCGGAAAACATCCGGCCCAATCCGCCGGTCGCGATGACCGTCATGGGCTTACCGAATTCCTTTTTGATGCGATTGATCATGCCTTCGATCAATCCGGTATAGCCCCAATAGATGCCCGAGCGGATCGCATCAACGGTGTTTTTGCCGATCACGCGCTGCGTCGGCCTGATATCGAGCTGCGGCAGCTTGGCCGCCGCCATATGTAAGGCCTGCAGCGAAAGATTGATGCCTGGCGCAATCGCACCGCCGCAATAATTGCCGTCGGCATCGATCACATCGAAAGTTGTCGCGGTGCCGAAATCGACGATCAGCAGCGGCGGCTTGTAATTCGTCAAGCCGCCTATGGCATTCACAATCCGGTCGGCGCCGATTTCCTCGGGCCGGTCGAGCAGAATTTTAATGCCGACATCGAGCTTCGCATCGCCGATAATCATCGGCTCGCAATTGAAAGAGTCGCGGCACAATCCGCTCAGCGAGAAATTGGCCTCCGGCACCACGCTGGCAATGATCGCGGCTTTCACCGCGGTTTGCACGATTTTTTCTTCCTGCATCAACACGCGCAAAAAGGCGGCGTGTTCGTCGGCCGTATGCCGGGCATTGGTCGCCCGCCGCCACGCGGCCTTGATTTTATTGCCGTCGAACAAGGCAAAAACAATGTTGGTATTACCGGCATCAATCGCAAGAAGCATCCATTAATTCCTAAGGCGCAAAGAAAACGTCGCCCGCAGATATAACCTGTTTCTTGTCATCTTCCAAACGCAGCACCAGATTGCCATTCGGGTCCAGCGTGGCGAATTCGCCTTCGATCGTTTTATCGGGCAGACGCACCGAAACGATGCCTTTCTGCGCCGCCGCCAGCCAGGCCTCGCGGATGGGCGCGAAACCCTGTTTTTCCATTAAATCTTTCCAATAAAAAAAACGGTTCAGCAGTATTTCGAGAATTTCTTCTAATTCCGTGGAACTGGCGCCGGCAGCACCCAGCGACGTTGCCGGATAAAGGGCGTCCGCCGGATGGTAGGCGACGTTAAGGCCGATCCCGGCGACGATCCAGAGAACTCTATTATTCGGCGCCGCCGAGGATTCCAGCAAAATGCCGCCGATTTTTTTGCCGTCGGCCAAAACGTCATTCGGCCATTTGAGTTTGACCGGGGCTTGCGGCAACAGAGCCTGTACCGTGTCGCGCATGGCAAGCGCTGCAACAAAACTATAACGCGGCACATGCGCTATATCGCAGCCCGGGCGCAGAAGAATAGAGATATGCAGATTGCCTTCCGGCGATTCCCATAGGCGGCCATGTCTGCCGCGTCCCGCCGTTTGCCTCCGCGCCCAGATGACGAGGCCTTCGCGCTCATTCGCAGCCGCGCCACGTTTGGCTTCGTCGTTAGTGCTAGTCGTGACGTCCAGCTTTTTGATACGCCAGATATGGGTCAGATTGCTCATCGGATTTTAATTATCCGGTTACCAGGCTTTTCGCGGCGATCAGTGCGCTGTCGACCAGCGGCGCCGGCCATAAAACCAGCAGCAGCATTATAAGGGCCGTGATCGTCACTACCGCACGCAGGCCTGTATCCGGCACCGGATCGATCGGCTGTATGGGATCATCGAAATACATCAGCTTGATCAGGCGTAAGTAGTAAGCCGCCGCCACGACGGCTGTCAGAACGCCGATAATGGCCAACGGCATCAAGCCTGCCTTTACAGCAGCCAGGAACACGAAATATTTGCCGAAGAAACCGGCCAAGGGCGGCACGCCGGCCAGCGAGAACATGAAAACGACCATGGCCAGGGCCAGCATCGGATGGGTTTTTGAAATACCCTTCAAATCGTCGATCTGCTCGACGGCCCGTCCTTCGCGGCGCATGCACAGAATGACGCCGAACACGCCAAGCGTATTGAGGAAATAAATCGCCAGATAAATCAGAAAGGCCTGCACGCCTTCCACGCCGCCTGCGGCCAGACCCACCAGCATGTAACCAACATTGGCGATCGAGCTATAGGCGAACAGGCGCTTGATATTGGTCTGCACGAGGCCTGCAAAAGAGCCCAGCAGCATCGAAGCGACCGAGATAAAGATCACGATCTGCATCCACTGATGGGTAAGGCCCGAAAGTGGCGACATCAAAACGCGAGTGAAGAGCGCCAGCGCGGCTGCCTTGGGCGCAGCGGCAAAAAATGCGGTCACCGGCGTCGGCGCACCTTCATAAACATCCGGCGTCCACATGTGAAACGGCACGGCGGAAACCTTGAAAGCCAGCGCCGCGCAAATAAACACAGCGCCGAAGATCACGCCGAGCGGGGGGTGCGGCAACGCCAGCATTTTGGCCAGAGCGCCGAATTGTGTGGTTCCGGCATAACCGTAAATCAGCGATATGCCATAAAGAATAAGGCCGGACGAAAGCGCGCCGAGCACGAAATATTTCAATCCCGCTTCGCTCGATTTGGCATGATCGCGGCGGAAGGCAGCCAGCACATACAGCGCCAGGCTCTGCAGTTCGAGCCCCACATAAAGCGCCAGCATATCGTTGGCCGAAACCATCAGCATCATGCCGAGCGTGGCAAAAATCACCAGCACGGGATATTCCGGCTTCTCCAGATTTTCCTGATAGAGATACGACCAGGAAAGCATCAGCGACAGGATCGCTGCAACCAAAAGAATGATTTTCACGAAACGGGCAAAACCGTCGTGAATAAACATATGGTTGAAGGCATCGCAGCCATAGCAGGAAAGCTTCAGGTTCATTGTCTGGCCGTTCGGCAAACCAACGCTGCCGAACAGCGGTAGAATGCTGTCGAGCTGAATGACCATAACGCCGGCGGCCAGCAGAATAACCGTCGCTATGATGCTGCTTGAAAAGCCGGCCTTGTCGCCGCGCACAGCACCGTACAACAACAGCAACATGCCGCTGACAGCCAGGAAGATTTCCGGGAAAACGGTATAGAGCGCTTCGCCGTTCATAGGCTGCCTCCAACCTGCTGATGATAATCGGTCAGGATCTTTTCGACCGTCGGCGCGAAGATATCGCGGAAGCTTGCCGGATGAACGCCAAGCCACACGGTAAAGAAGATCAACGGCACGAACATCGCATATTCGCGAATATTCAGATCGGGCATCGCCTTCACATCGGCTTTTTCCAGCGGCCCGTAGAACAGGCGGCGATAAAGCCACAGCATATAGGCGGCGCCCAGAATAACGCCGATACCGGCGACGAACGCGAGCCAGCTATTAACCAGATAGGCGCCCTGCATGCTCAAAAACTCGCCGACAAAGCCGCTCAGGCCCGGCAGGCCGATCGAGGCAAGGGTGAAGAACATGAACACAAACGCATAGCGCGGCATATTGTTGGCCATGCCGCCATAGCGCGCGATCTCGCGGCTATGCAGCCGGTCATAAACCACGCCGACGCAAAGGAACAAAGCGCCCGAAACGAAAGCGTGGCTGATCATCACGATCATGGCGCCCTCGACGCCCTGCGGATTGAGGCTAAAGAGGCCGAGCGTGACAAAGCCCATGTGCGCGACCGATGAATAAGCAATCAGCTTTTTCATATCGGTCTGTGCCAGCGCCACCAGCGACGTGTAGATAATGGCAATAAGGCTCAGCGCGAAAACCAGCGGCGCGAAATAGGCGGTGCCTTGCGGCAGCATCTGCACGGCGATCCGGATAAAGCCATAACCACCCATTTTAAGCAGCACGCCTGCCAGGATAACCGAGCCCGCCGTCGGCGCTTCAACGTGGGCAAAAGGCAGCCAGGTATGGAACGGCCACATCGGCGTCTTCACGGCGAAGGAAGCGAAGAAAGCGAGCCATAACAGCAATGCCATTTCCTTGGGAAACTTGCCGCCCATCATTGCCGTCATGTCGGTGGTGCCGACATGGATTACCATCGCGAAGATAGCGACCAACATCAAAACCGAACCGACAAAGGTATAGAGAAAGAATTTATAGGCGGCATAAACGCGCTTTTCGCCGCCCCACACGCCGATGATCAAAAACATCGGTATCAGCACACCTTCGAAGAACAGATAAAACAGAACGAAATCGAGGGCCGTGAACATCCCGACCATCATGGTCTCCAGCACCAGAAGCGCGATCATGAATTCCTTCACGCGCTTTTTGACGCCGCCGATGGCCGACAACACGCAAATCGGCGTCAGCAAGGTCGAAACGAATACGAACCAGATCGATATTCCGTCGATACCCTTCTGATACATGATGTTGAAAGAAGGTATCCAAACCAGCTTTTCCACCAGCTGAAAGCCCGCATTGGCCGGATCGAAATATTTAAAGATCAAAAGCGAAATCGCGAAAGTGATCAGCGAGGTCCACAGCGCGACCCGTCCCGCCGCCTTGCCGGTCTTTTCATCGCCGCCGCGCACGAAGAACATAATCAGCAATGCGCCGAGCAGCGGCAGGAACGTAACGATACTAAGGATGGGCCAGGGAGCGTTTGTCATCAGTTATCAGCCTTTTACCCAGAACCAGGTCACGAACGCCGCGAGGCCGATCACTATGGCGAAAGCGTAAGTGTAAACATAACCCGTCTGCAGCGCGCCCACGCGCTTTGCCGTGCGGCTGGCTAGTTTTGCCACGCCGTCCGGACCGAAACGGTCAATGGTGCCGTCATCGCCTTTTTTCCAGAAAACATCGCCCAGCCGGAACGAGCCACGCACAAAGATGCGATCATAAAGTTCGTCGAAATAATATTTGTTGAACACCAGGCGATAAATTCCGCCGAATGCCTTTGCCACTTTTCCCGGCCAGGCCGGTTTGAACATGTAAAAGATGTAAGCAAAGAAAATACCGGGCAGCGCTGCTGCATAAAGCGGCATCACTTTTTCCCATTCCGGCAGCTGTTCGCCGAGCGCAATGCTCTCGTCCTGCGGCTGCACGAAGATCGCACCATGCCAGAAATTCTGCACCGTATCATTATCAAACCAGTCCTTGGCATACCAGCCGGCGAAAATCGCGCCGATAGCCAGCGGCAGCAAGGGCAGCAGCATGATCCAGGGCGATTCATGCACATGTTCCATCGTGTGATGATCCGCACGCGGCGTGCCGTGGAACGTCATGATGAGCAAGCGCCACGAATAAAAGGCGGTGAAGAAAACGGTAACAAGGCCCAGCGCATAAGCCACCGCGCCATACCAGCGCCCGCTGGCAATGGCGGAATCGAGGATCATATCCTTCGAATAATACCCAGCCATTCCGAACACGTCTTCGATGCCGATACCGGCCAGCGCCAGCGAGCCAATCCACATGAGAGCATAAGTGACAGGGATCTTGCGCCATATGCCGCCCATCTTGCGCATATCCTGCTCGCCCGACATGGCATGGATGACAGAACCGGCGCCTAAGAACAGCAACGCCTTGAAAAAGGCGTGGGTCATTAGATGGAAGATAGCGGCGGAATAGGCAGAAACGCCGGCCGCGAAAAACATATAGCCGAGCTGGCTCATAGTCGAATAAGCGATCACGCGCTTAATATCGAATTGCGTGAGGCCGATCGTGCCCGCAACAAAGCAAGTGAAACCGCCGATCAGCGTCACCACCATCAGGGCGATCGGCGCATATTCGAACAAGGGCGAAAGCCGCGCCATCATAAACACGCCGGCCGTCACCATAGTTGCGGCGTGAATGAGGGCTGAAACAGGCGTCGGGCCTTCCATGGCATCCGGCAGCCAGGTATGCAGGCCCAATTGCGCCGATTTGCCCATCGCACCCACGAACAGCAAAAGGCACACGGTTGTTAAGGCGGGCAAACTATGGCTGAGGAAGATGAATTGCAACGAAGCGAGATCCGGCGCCTTCTTGAACATCGTATCGAACTGGATCGAGTTGAAAATCATGAAGCAGCCGAAAATGCCGAGCGCGAAACCGAAATCGCCCACCCGATTGACCAGGAAGGCTTTGATCGCCGCCTTGTTGGCGCTGTCTTTCTCGAACCAGAAATTGATCAGCAGGTAAGAGGCAAGGCCGACGCCTTCCCAGCCGAAAAACATCTGCAATAGATTGCCCGATGTCACCAGCATCAGCATGAAAAAGGTGAACAGGCTCAAATAGGACATAAAGCGCGGAATGCTTTTGTCGTGCGACATATAGCCGACCGAATAAACATGCACCATCGACGACACGCCATTCACCACCACCAGCATGATGGCGGTCAGCGTATCGAAACGTAATTCCCAATCGACCGAGAAAGATCCTGACGTAATCCAGTTAGCCAGCACATGCGTGCGCAGATGGCCGTGCAAAGCGACATCGATAAAAATGGCGATCGATAGTCCGGCGGCCGCCAGCATCGCTGTGCAGGTAACGATCTGCGAGGCGCGGTCGCCGATCTTGCGGCCGAAAAGGCCGGCTACGAAGGCGCCGAACAGCGGCAGGAAAACAACGGCGAGATCGAACGACAAATCCATTTCAACCCTTCATCAGATTGATGTCTTCAACCGCGATATTGCCGCGGTTGCGGAAATAAACCACCAGAATGGCGAGACCGATAGCGGCTTCGGCGGCGGCGACCGTCAGCACGGTCATGGCGAATACCTGCCCGAGCAAATTGTGCTGATACACAGAAAAAGCCACGAAATTGATATTAACCGCCAGCAGCATCAACTCGATCGACATCAGAATGACGATCACATTCGTGCGATTGATGAAGATGCCCAGGATCCCGATCGTGAACAGTATCCCCGCCAAAATCAGGAAATGGGAAAGGCCGATTATCATAGCACGCCCTTTCCGCTTTCGATTTTCCGCACTTCGATGACATCCGCGATCTTGCGGTCGAGTTGTTCAGAGGGGCGCTGGCGGCGCGCATTCGGCTTGTGCCGCAGCGTCAGCGTGATCGCGCCGATCATGGCGACCAGCAGGATCAGTCCCGAAACCTGGAACGGATACATATAATCGGTGTAAAGCAGCCGTCCCAGCGCGCGGGTATTTTCAACTTCCGCTCCGGCGGCGCTTACGGCATGCGGATCGAACTTCCAGCCAAGCGCCATAGCGCCGAGCTCGATCACCAGAACAAGACCTACGGCAAAACCGGCCGGCAGATATTTGGCCAAGCCCCGGCGCAATTCCTTGAAATCGATATTCAGCATCATGACCACAAACAGGAACAGCACGGCAACCGCGCCGACATAAACGATCACCAGAATGAGTGCGACGAATTCGGCGCCCATCAGCAAAAACAATCCTGCCGCGTTGAAAAAGCACAGGATCAGAAACAGCACCGCATGTACAGGATTGCGGGCGGCAACCACCATAATGGCCGATACCACCAGCACGGCGGCAAACATATAAAAAGCTAGGGCGTGAAGCATCGCGGAGATTTACCTGTACCTTGCGTCTGCAGCAAGATTGGCGGCAATTTCAGCTTCCCAGCGATCGCCGTTGGCAAGCAAACGTTCCTTGTTGTAGAGCAGCTCTTCGTGAGTTTCGGTCGAAAATTCGAAATTAGGCCCTTCCACGATGGCATCGACCGGGCAGGCTTCCTGGCACAGCCCGCAATAGATGCATTTTGTCATATCGATATCGTAACGGGTGGTGCGGCGGCTGCCATCGGGGCGCGGCTCGGCCTCAATGGTAATGGCCTGCGCGGGGCAGATCGCCTCGCATAATTTGCAGGCGATGCAGCGTTCTTCGCCGTTGGGATAGCGGCGCAGCGCATGCTCGCCGCGAAAGCGCGGCGACAGCGGACCCTTTTCATATGGATAATTGAGCGTCACCTTGCGGCGGAACATATAGCTGAAGGTCAGCCAGAAACCTTTCGCCAGTTCGAACAGCACCAGCCGTTTTATGTTTTGCAGGGCAGTTTTCATTTTTTCCTATTTCGGCAATTTGTCGAACATAACCAGATATCCCGCCGTCAGTACAACCCAGACAAGCGAAAAAGGCAGAAAACATTTCCAGCCGATACGCATCAGCTGGTCATAGCGGTAACGCGGCAAAGTAGCGCGGGCCCACAAAAACACAAAAAGACAAAAACAGATCTTGAGCGCGAACCATAAAAATCCCCAAACCGGCGCCAGCAGCGGTAACGGCGCGGTCCAATTGAACGGCGCCAGCCAGCCGCCGAGGAACAAAATCACCGTCGTGGCGCTCAACAAAATCATATTGGCATATTCGCCGAGGAAAAAGAGCGCAAAGCTCATCGACGAGTATTCGGTATTGAACCCGCCGACCAGTTCGGATTCGCCTTCCGGCAGATCGAAAGGATGGCGGTTGGTTTCGGCCAGCGCCGAAATAAAGAACACCACGAACATCGGAAACAGGCCGGAAAGCGCAAACCAGCCGCCTTTCTGCGCCTCGACGATCTTGGAAAGGTTGAGCGAGCCTACGCACAGCAGAACCGTGATGATCACAAGTCCGATTGAAACTTCGTACGAAACCATTTGCGCCGCCGAACGGAGACCGCCGAGAAATGAATATTTCGAATTCGACGACCAGCCGGCGATGATGATGCCGTAAACACCGAGCGATGAAATCGCGAACAGGTACAAAATGCCGACATTGATATTGGCCAGCACCAGCCCGGCATCGAACGGGATCACCGCCCATGACGACAGCGCCAGGAAAAAAGTCAGCATCGGCGCGCCCAGGAACAGGGCCATATCGGCACCGGCCGGAATAATCGTTTCCTTGCCCAGCAATTTCACGCCGTCGGCAACCGGCTGCAGCAGGCCGAGCGGCCCCACCACATTCGGTCCGCGCCGCATCTGCATGGCGGCCATAACCTTGCGCTCGGCGTAAGTCAGATAAGCGACTGCGCCTAATAGCGGCAGAATGATCGCCACGATCTTGAGGATGATCAGCAATAATGGCCAGCCGCAATCAGTCCAGAAAGCACTCATTTTTGAGAATCCTTGCTTCCGACAAAGCCGATAGGATGTTTTTTAGGTAAGGGGGGATTTTTGATCCAACGAATTTCTTTACCGAGTTTTTCGATGTCTTCGATGAGGACTTCGATGACCGAATCTATGCTTTTATGTTCGCGTTCGAGCTTTTCGACACGGACTGCCAAGTCCTTGTTTGTTGTAATCAGTTCACGCAGTCGCACGAAGGCGCGAATGATCAGAATATTCATCTGAATGGCACGTGGACTGCGAAGAACAGAGGAGAGCATCGCGATGCCATGCTCGGTAAAAACGAATGGCCGATATCTCGTGTTTCTTTTGGATGCGGTCACAATTTGTGACCGCATGGGGCTAACTAATTGTTTTTTCATACTATTTGAGGTCACAATTTGTGACATCAGATTTTCAGCTTCCTTGAAAGATAGTTGAAACATGAAGTCTTCCGGAAAGCGTTCGAGATTGCGGCGCACGGCCTGATTTAAAATTTTTGTTTCTACATCATAAAGGATCGCCAAATCGCGATCGAGTATCACTTTCTGGCCGCGAATAGCGCGGATCAGCGATTCAACCGGAGGTGCCGTATATTTCCTTTGAAGCGCCCGCTTCATTCCGCGGCCTCCGCATTCGTCAGCGGCAGGATTTCCGCCGTGCATTTCGCCATAGTCGGCGAGGCGCGGCTGATCACGTCATTCATATAAAAGTTCTCGATCACCGGCGTGAAGTCTTTCGAGAGGAATTCGCCTGTCTTGCCGAACGTTTTCCATTCGGCTTTTGCCACATGGCCGATTTCACCCAACAATGGGCAAGCTTCAATCATCTTGGCGCGCAATTGCGTCAGCGTGTCGAAGGGCAGCGGTTTCATCAAAACGCCTGATAAGGCACGAATGATCTTCCAGTCTTCCCGAGCCTCAAGGGGCGGAAACACGGCTTGCTGCGCGCGCTGTGGCCGTCCTTCGGTATTCACATAGATCGCGTTCTTTTCGGTATAGGTTGCGCCGGGAAGGATAACATCGGCGCGATGCGCGCCGGCATCGCCGTGATGGCCCTGATAGATCACGAAAGTCTTGCCGAGTTTTTTCATGTCGATTTCGTCGGCGCCGAGCAGATAGATCATTTCCATCTTGCCGCTTTCGGCTGCCGTCAGAATATCCCGCGTGCCGAGCCCATTGCCCTTCGGCAGGAAACCGAGATCGATGCCGCCTGTACGCGCCGCCGCCAATTGCAGCACATTAAAGCCGTTCCAATCCGGCTGGATCATGTTGAATTTTTCGGCCAGCTCGCGCACGGCGGCGTGAATGGCCGCACCATCCTTGCGCGCCAAAGCGCCAGCACCAACAATGACCATCGGTTTCTTGGCATTTTGCAGGATCTTGGCGAAATCGCTCTTGCCCGCAATCAGATCGTGGATCGCCGACGGCGAGTTGCCGAGATGACGATAGGGATATGACAAATCGACAGCGGCGCCGATCAGCCCCACGCGCATGCCTCCCTTCAGCCATCTTTTGCGAATGCGCGCATTGATCATGCTTGCTTCGGTGCGCGGATTAGTGCCGATCAGGATAATCGCATCGGCCTGCTCGACGCCGTTGATGCCGCTATTCATGATATAGGCAGCGCGGCTCGAGATATCGTAATCGGCGCCGTCCTGGCGGCAATCCATATTGGCGGAGCCGATGCTCTGCATCAGCTGCTTGAGCGCGAACATGCTTTCGCAATCCGCCAGATCGCCGGCAATCGCGGCCACGCGGCTTGGCGGCGTATCGCGCAGCTTGGCGGCAATCGCGGTGAAAGCCTCGGCCCAGGAAGCAGGCTGCAATTTCCCGTTCTTGCGAACATAAGGCTGGTCGAGCCGCTGGCGCTTCAACCCGTCGCAGGCGAAACGCGATTTATCGTTGAGCCATTCTTCGTTGATGTCTTCATTCAGGCGCGGCAGTACGCGCATCACTTCGTTGCCGCGTGCATCGATGCGGATATTGCAGCCCACAGCATCCAGCACATCGACGCTTTCGGTCTTGGCGAACTCCCACGACCGGTATTCGAAAGCCAGCGGCTTGTTGGTCAGCGCACCGACCGGGCAGATATCGATGATATTGCCGGAAAGCTCCGAGCGCAGCGGCTCCGTCGTATAGGTACCGATTTCCATATTCTCGCTGCGGAAGAGGCCGCCCAATTCCGGCGTGCCTGCTATTTCGTCCATAAAGCGCACACAACGCGTGCACTGGATGCAGCGCGTCATATGAGTTTCGACCAGCGGGCCAAATTCCTTGTCTTTCACCGCGCGCTTGGCTTCCATATAGCGGCTACGGTCGAAGCCATAACCCATAGCCTGATCCTGTAAATCGCACTCGCCGCCTTGGTCACATATAGGGCAATCGAGCGGATGATTGATCAGCAGCATTTCCATCACGCCGCGCCGGGCCTTGTCGACCATCGCGCTATCGGTATGCACCACCATGCCGTCGCCGCATGGCATCGCGCAACTGGCGACGGGCTTCGGCGTCTTTTCAATTTCGACCAGGCACATGCGGCAATTGGCCGGCACCGACAGGCGATCATGATAGCAAAAGCGCGGCACCTCGATGCCTAACTGTTCGCAGGCCTGCAGCACCGATATACCGGCTGCAACTTCGATCTCATGGCCGTTGATTGTGAGTTTGGGCATGTTTATCGTGGACCTTTGAATCTCATGTGACGCGGTTGCTTTTTGCTTAATTTGTCCGGAGCAAACGGTTGAACAGCCCTTCTGCCTACGGAATTTTTCGCGCCATGCCAACCCATAGATTTTTTTGATCTTTTTCCAACCGGGGGAAGAGGAGGCGGAGCAGGAGGCAAAGAAGCGTTAGCCGTGTCTGCCCAGGACATGGCAACGGCAAGTGCGACGCCCGCACCAAGGAGAATGCGATTTGTCATGCCGCCCTCTTCGCGTTTTTACGATAGTGCTCGATGCGCTCGATCATCACAGGTTTGAAGTGACGGATTAATCCCTGGATAGGCCAAGCGGCGGCGTCGCCATGCGCGCAGATCGTATGACCTTCGATTTCCTTGGTCACTTCCAGCAGCGTGTCGATCTCGGCGACTTCCGCCTGGCCGCGCACCATGCGCTGCATCACGCGCCACAGCCAGCCGGTGCCTTCGCGGCACGGTGTGCATTGGCCACAGCTTTCATGCATGTAGAAATGCGATAGGCGCGCAATCGCATAAATAATATCGGTCGATTTATCCATCACGATCACGCCGGCAGTGCCGAGGCCAGATTTAGCCTCGCGCAGACTGTCGAAATCCATCAGCACCGTCTCACACATATCTTTCGGCAGAACCGGTGTTGAAGATCCGCCGGGAATAATAGCCAGCAAATTATCCCAGCCGCCGCGCACGCCGCCCGCATGTTTCTCGATGAGTTCCTTCAACGGAATGCTCATCGCCTCTTCGACATTGCAAGGCTGGTTCACATGGCCCGAAATGCAATAAATCTTGGTGCCGCTATTCTTGGGCCGCCCAAAGCTGGCAAACCACGCCGCGCCGCGCCGCATGATCTCCGGCACCACGGCTATGGTTTCGACATTATTGATGGTGGTCGGGCATGAATAAAGACCTGCACCGGCAGGAAAGGGCGGCTTGTTGCGCGGCTGGCCTTTTTTGCCTTCGATACTTTCCATCAATGCGGTTTCTTCGCCGCAGATATAAGCACCGGCACCGCGATGCAGATAAACATCGCAATCCCAGCCTGAACCGGCCGCATTCTTGCCCAGCAATCCGGCGGCATAAGCTTCGTCGATAGCTTTCTGCACGTTCGAGGCTTCGTTGTAGAACTCGCCGCGAATATAGATGTAAGAGGCATGCGCATTGATAGCGACGCAGCCCAGCAAAATGCCTTCCAGCAAACGGTGCGGATCGAAGCGCAGGATATCGCGATCCTTGCAGGTGCCGGGTTCGGACTCGTCCGCATTGACGATCAGATAATGCGGCTTGTCCGAAGGCTTCGGCATGAACGACCATTTCATGCCGGTCGGAAAGCCCGCACCGCCGCGGCCGCGCAGGCCTGAATTCTTGATCTCTTCGATAATCGCAGCCGGACCCTTTTTGACTATCGCAGCCGTGTTATCCCAGATGCCGCGTTTCTTCGCCGCTTCGAGCGACCAGCTTTCGAAGCCGTAGAGATTGGTGAAAATGCGGTCTTTATCGGAGAGCATTAGCCAAATCCTTTTTCAATGGCGATGGCCCATTTGTTTGCCCTTTGCCTGCATTGTTCGGCAATTTCAGGCCTTCCTAGTTCTTCAAATCCTAACCCAAGCTTTCTTTCAGATGCATAGTTTTGATAAGGATTGACCAGACCCTCAAACCGGTGGGCAATCTTGCTCAATTCTAGAAGCCTTTCTTTTGCCGAAGGTATGCCTTCTTCATATTCCACTTTAAATTTTGTAACGATTAAAACGCCAACCTCTTCTGCGCGCCTTGAATCGGTTTCCTGCTCCAATTCATTTTTATAATTTTTCATTGCACCTGAAAGTAACGTTTGCCAAAATTCTGGCGCTGTAGCTGTTACACTACGGCCGATCATTAATGCGATTAGTGTATCTCTGTCTTCAATTAGGCGGCGATTATTTTCATCTGCCAGAATTGTGGTCGCGGCCGCATCGTCGAGAATGCCAATTCCATTAACTGGAATAATGATCCTGTTTTCCATAACATCATTTTTTGTGATATCATTCATTGTCAGGCATTTTCCTTTTTCAAACTCGTTGGGCCGTTCTGGGCGCAGGCGCCGCGGCGGCCGGTTTGCGAGCCAACCGTCAATTTTTTGCCTGCAGAAAGATCGTCGATCATTTTGCCCATGATCTCGGGCGTCAGATCTTCGTAATAATCGTCGTTGATCTGCACCATCGGCGCATTCACGCAGGCGCCGAGGCATTCCACCTCTACAACTGTGAATTTGCCATCGGCCGTTGTCTCGCCGTTGCCGATGCCAAGCTTGTCGCGGCAGGTTTTCTGGATATCGGCCGAGCCGCGCAGCCAGCAGGGCGTGGTCGTGCAGATCTGAATGAAATTCCTGCCGACCTTGTCCTTGTTGAACATCGTATAGAAAGTCGCGACTTCATAAACCTTGATGCGCGGCATTTGCAGGAAATCGGCGACATAATTCATGGCTTCTTTCGGCAGCCAATTGCCGCTCTGGCGCTGGGCAATATCGAGCAGTGGAATAACCGCGCTCGCCTGCCGTCCTTCCGGATATTTGGCGATAATCTTTTCGGCCCGCGCGAGATTGTCGGGAGTGAAGGTGAATGATGACGTGTTCATTCGTTTTCGGATTCCTCATCAATGAAAAAACCAATTCTTCGTTTCGGTTGAATGGGCGGATTTTTAATCCAGTGAATGTCCCGTGACAAACGATCAATATCTTCGGCCAGAATCTCTATAACCGAATCCGTCCGTTCGTGGCTCTGTTCGAGCTTTTCGACACGCATGGCAAGGTTCTTGTTGGCGGCAATCAGTTTACGCATTCGCACGAAAGCTCGCACAACCGTGAGGCTCATTTGTACGGCCCGTTCGCTGTTCAAAACGGCGGATAGCATCACAACTCCATGTTCTGTGAACGCATGGGGCAAATATCGCCGGCCCCCACGCCCTTTCTTTGAGGTGCCAATTTGGCACCTCAAAGATTCAGCCTCATTAGCCGTAAGCTGAAACATGAGATCGGTCGGGAATCTGGAGATATTACGCTTAACGGCACGATTTAATGCTTTTGTTTCGACCCCGTATAGCCCGGCAAGATCATCGTCGAGCATAATCTCGTAGCCACGGACGACATGAATCAGGCCTTCAACCGGCGTACTAATCCGCTTTTTTTGAACTGCCTGCTTCATGATCACCGGTCGATCTCCCCGAACACGACATCCATGCTGCCGATAATGGCGACGGCATCGGCCAGCATATGGCCTTTGCACATGAAATCGGTGCCTTGCAGATGGGCAAAACCCGGCGCCCTGATCTTGCAGCGATAAGGCCGGTTGCTGCCGTCGGCTACCAGATACACGGCAAACTCGCCCTTGGGCGCTTCGACAGCTGTATAAGTTTCGCCGGCCGGCACATGATAGCCTTCGGTATAAAGCTTGAAATGATGGATCAGGGCTTCCATCGAATATTTCATCGTCCCGCGCCTGGGCGGCGCTATCTTGTTATCGTCGATCATCGAAAGGCCTTCGGGCATTTCCCTCAGGCACTGATGAATGATGCGCAGCGACTGGCGCATTTCTTCCATGCGGCACAGATAGCGCGCATAGCAATCGCCGGTCTTGCCGGTCGGAATATCGAAATCCATCTTGTCATAGACATCGTAGGGCTGCGATTTCCGTAAATCCCACGGCACGCCGGATGCGCGCAGCATCGGTCCCGAAAATCCCCAATCCAGCGCTTCTTCTTTCGTCACAATGCCGATATCGACCGTGCGCTGTTTAAAGATGCGGTTCTCGGTCAGCAGTTCCCCCACATCCGCAAGAAACTTCGGAAATTTCTCGGCCCAGGCCCCGATATCGTCGGTCAGGCCCTGTGGCAGATCTTCATGCACGCCGCCGGGACGGAAATAATTGGCATGCATGCGGGCACCCGAAGCGCGCTCGTAAAATTCCATCAGGATTTCGCGTTCCTCGAAACCCCACAGTGCGGGCGTCACCGCACCGAGATCGATGGCGAAAGTCGTGATGTTCAAAATGTGATTGAGAATGCGGGTGATTTCCGAAAACAGCACGCGGATATATTGCGCGCGCAAGGGCGGCGTAATGCCGAGCAGTTTTTCGACGGCAAGGGCGAACGCATGCTCCTGACACATGGGCGAAACGTAATCGAGCCGGTCGAAATAGGGGATCGCCTGCGTATAGGTTTTATATTCGATCAGCTTTTCCGTGCCGCGATGAAGCAACCCGATATGCGGATCGGCGCGTTCGACGATTTCGCCGTCCATCTCCAAAATCAAACGCAACACGCCGTGAGCCGCCGGATGCTGCGGCCCGAAATTCATCGTGAAGGGGCGGATTTTTTCGCTTGAGCTGCCCATACCCTGCGGCAGGTCGGTCAGGTCGCTTTCGAGGGGGACGGCTGGTTTCATGCCTTCACCTCAGGCTTCGGCGCTACTTTCTCATCCCCCGGCAATTGCACATCCGTCATGCCTTCCCACGGGCTGGTGAAATCGAAATTGCGAAAATCCTGTACCAGCTTCACGGGCTCATAAACCACGCGTTTTTGTTCGTCGTCGTAACGGCATTCGACATAGCCGGTCAGCGGAAAATCCTTGCGCAGTGGATGTCCTTCGAAACCGTAATCGGTCAGAATGCGCCGCATATCGGGATTGCCTGAAAAAGCCACGCCGTACAGATCCCAGCATTCGCGCTCGAACCAGCCGGCGGTGCTGTAGACGTTTACAGCCGATGGCACTGTCGACGTTTCATCAGTCTCGGCCTTAACCCGGATGCGCCAGTTATATTTGAGGCTCAACAGATTATAGACGATCTCGAACCGCTCCGGCCGCTCCGGATAATCGGCGCCGCAAATATCCATCAGCTGGTTCATCGCGATGGCCGGATCGTCACGCAGTTTCAGCAGCACATCGGCAACGCGCATACGGGATACGAAAATGCAAAGCTCGCCTTTGTCTATCGCATTTTTCAGCATGTCGGTGCCGAGCGCGTGCTTGGCCTCGGATTGAAGCTGTTCGATTGAGCCCATAATTTTATATCCTGCGGATGATCTTGTTTCCGCGCCTGATCTTACGATGCAGTTGCATGATGCCGTACAGCAGCGCTTCGGCCGAAGGCGGGCAGCCCGGCACATAAATATCGACCGGCACAATGCGGTCGCAGCCGCGCACCACCGAATAGGAATAATGGTAATAGCCGCCGCCATTGGCGCAGCTGCCCATCGAGATCACCCAGCGCGGCTCCGGCATCTGGTCGTAAACCTTGCGCAGGGCAGGGGCCATTTTGTTGCAGAGCGTACCGGCGACGATCATGACGTCCGATTGCCTTGGTGAGGCGCGGGGCATCATCCCGAAGCGGTCGAGATCGTAGCGGCTCATATAAGCGTGGATCATTTCGACACCGCAACAAGCTAGGCCAAAGGTCATCGGCCACATCGATCCGGTGCGGGCCCAGGCCAATAAATCATCGACCTTGCTCAGTATAAAGCCTTTGTCCTGAACCGTTTCGCCAAGCAGAGCGGCGGTTTTCTGGGCTTCGGCGTATTTTCCGGGATCGACTATTCCCATTCCAAGGCCCCTTTCTTCCATTCGTAGATAAAGCCGACCGTGAGGACGCCCAAGAATACGATCATCGACCAGAAACCGAACATGCCGATATCGCCGAGAGCCACGGCCCAGGGAAACAAAAACGCGATCTCGAGATCGAAAATAATGAACAAAATCGCGACTAAATAGAAACGCACATCGAATTTCGCGCGCGCATTCTCAAAAGCTTCGAAGCCGCATTCATAAGGCGAAAGCTTTTCGCTATCCGGCTTTTGCTTGGCTACAATGAATGACAAGCCGACGGCGGCCATCGCCACCACAATGGCAATGCCAAGAAAAATGAAGATAGGCAGATAGCCGTCAACCAAATCGCCGATCATGGGAAGCTCCGGAAGCCGCGCGGCAGGCGCGGCATTCGTCAATTGATTCTGCGCGAAAGATCATCCTGTTAAAGCAGAAAATCAAGGCCAATCCTGTCGCCTGTGGATATTCCTAAAAAGGGTATTTGGAGATTGAAGGATTGGGGAGTGAATTTTTAAACCAGCCCTGCTTCGCCAAGGCTACGCAGGGCACCCTGCGTTTATTGTTTTGCAGGGCTCCGCCCTGCGTAGCTTTAGCGGAGCAGGATGGCGCGAGTGACGGGACTTGAACCCGCGGCCTCCGGCGTGACAGGCCGGCGCTCTAACCAACTGAGCTACACCCGCATAAAGGCGGCATTCGAGGTCGTAGGCGTTGTTCTACCGCGCTTATGTCAACCCCGCAAGCAAGCCAAAAGGCTGCAATCCATAGGCGATCCGATGCTTTGCTGTCAATGAAGACGCTTTCCTGCGGATTTATGGACGGCTTTAGGGAATTCCCCTATGGTGGCGGCCCAGCAAGGACCCGTAGCTCAACTGGATAGAGTATTGCCCTCCGAAGGCAGGGGTTGCGAGTTCGAATCTCGCCGGGTCCGCCACCCTACGCTAAAGCTTCGGGCGGCGCGCCACCTCGAACTCTTTAATTACATATATGACAATTGTTTATGCACTCGAACCTAATCTTCCGGCTAAAGAATTTCAGGCTGTCCTGATAGCCTCAACCTTGGCCGAACGCCGTCCTGCGAACATTGCACGGCTCAATCTCATGCTGCGTCATGCCGATATTATCATTTCGGCGCGTGATGGCGGCAGGCTGGTGGGTGTTTCCAGGGCGATCACAGATTATAGCTTTTGCTGTTATCTGTCCGATCTGGCGGTCGACCCTATTCACCAAAAGCAGGGTATCGGCAAAAAGCTGATCGAGGAAACGCACAAAGCCGCAGGCCTGCAAACCACGCTGTTTCTCGTCTCTGCCCCCGCCGCCGAAGGCTATTATCCCAAGATCGGCATGAAGGATTATCCGTGCTGGGGCATACCCCGCAATAGCTAGAATAGACCGCGCGGGATTTCATGACACGCTGCCCAACAATAAGAATCCTATAGATATTTTATTTTGCTTCTTCCTCGATGCTTGCGCATATAACTGGTCATAGCCATGCATTCTATTTTTTCGCTTAGCGCCATTCGCGTTTGCCCCGATTGCGGGTTTGTCTGTGCGTTACCGCCGCCGCAGGCCGGCTTTAATATGCAATGCGCGCGTTGCGCAAAAACATTCCGGCGTTCCCGCCAGCATCCCATCACCTGGACCTTTGCCTGCGCCATTACCGGCTTCGTTTTTTACAGCATCGTTCTGACGGCGCCCTTTCTCGAAGTGATCCTCTATGGCCGCGAGCGCCTAAGCAGCATGATGACCGGCATCGAATCTCTTTTCGATCAAGGTTTGTGGATTCTGTCGGTTGTAATCTTGCTGACGGCCGTCCTTATGCCGCTTGTTAAACTTGTCGGCTTGCTGGCTGTTTTCGGCGGGTTGCATTTGCATCATCCGCCGCGCTGGCTGGTTCCGCTCTTTCGCCGGTTGAAACCGATGAATACCTGGTCGATGGTCGAAATCTACCTGCTGGGATTTCTGGTCGCCTATACGCGATTGCATGCGATGGCCTCGGTTCACATCGAGATAGCCGTGTTCGCCTTGATGGGGCTGGTCTTGTCGATGGTCAGCATCGATGCGACGCTCGATCCAGAATCGGTATGGGATGAAATGAAACAGAAGGGGCTAATCGATAATACGAAATCTGCCGGCCCGCGGCTTACGGGCTGCCGTGTCTGTCATCAAGCCAATGCGGCCGAAGCCCATTCATGCATGCGCTGCGGCGCAGTTTTGCATGACCGCAAGCCCAACAGCATTTCGCGCACATGGGCGCTCATCATCGCCGCCAGCATTTTTTACATCCCGGCAAATCTCTTGCCGGTGATGAGCATCACCAAGCTGGATCGCACCCAGTCCTACACGATCATGCATGGTGTCAGGGATTTCGTTAGCGCCGGTTTGTGGCCGCTGGCTTTGCTGGTTTTTGTCGCCAGCATCGCCATTCCTCTCACAAAATTGTTCGCTCTCATCTTCATGCTTTGGCAAACGCATCGCCGCTCTCCGGCGCTTTTGTTGAAGCGCACACGGCTTTACCGGCTGGTCGAGTTTGTCGGGCGCTGGTCGATGATCGATATTTTCATGACATCGATATTGGTCGGTCTCATGCGTTTCGGTCAATTGGCCAAGGTTACGCCGGGGGTAGGGGCGGTCTATTTTGCAGCTGTCGTTATTCTCACTATATTAGCGGTATCGGCGTTCGATCCGCGTTTGATGTGGGATGCCGCCGAGCGTCATGAGGAAAGAAAACAAGAATGAACGATAATCCTTCCTCGCCCAATCAGGAGTCGCATTTTCCGGCGGCGCGTGTCGAACGCCGGCATTTTACCGCGATATGGCTGATTCCGATTATAGCGGCCCTGATCGCCGCTTATCTAGGCTGGCACGATTATGCCCAACACGGCCCCCTGATCACGATCACCTTCAAAACTGCCGAAGGGCTGGTTCCCGGCCAGACACAAATTCGCTACAAGGATGTCACTCTCGGTACGGTCGAGAATGTGCGCCTCGATGATAGCATGTCGGATGTCGTCGTCAGCGCCCGTATGACAGGCGAAGCCAAACCGCTTCTGACCGATCATGCCATGTTCTGGGTGGTGCGGCCGCGGTTGAATACATTCAACCCATCGGAACTCGAAACTTTAGTCTCCGGCTCGTACATTCAGATCGAGCCGGATGGAAGAGATGGCCAGCCGGAGGATCGCTTTACCGGCCTTGAAAATCCGCCGGCCCAACGTTCCGACGAGCCAGGCCGCACCTTTATTCTCAAAGCCGACCGGCTGGGCTCGATCGCCGTCGGGTCTCAGATTTATTTCCGCGACATCAATGTCGGCGAAGCCATTGGCTACGATGTCGGTAATGGCTTCGAGCCGCTGACGGTTACGGTCTTCGTCCGCGATCCTTACGATAAACTCGTGCGTGCACAGAGCCGGTTTTGGAATGCGTCCGGCCTTTCCGTCAATCTGGGAGCCAATGGCTTGCAATTGCAGACCCATTCCCTGCGCTCGGTCCTGTCTGGCGGCATCTCGTTTCTGACACCGCCGGAAGCCCAAAACGATGCGCCAGCCGATGCCGGCAGCGTTTTCACTTTATATGACGACAAGAAAGACGCCGACGCCGCGCGTTATCCCGAGCGCATGCCTTACGTCACTTACTTCGAAGCCTCCGTCAAAGATCTCGCGCGTGGCTCGCCGGTACTGATTTATGGGCTACAAGTAGGCGAAGTAACCGACGTCAAATTGCTGTTCGATCAGAAAAAGGGCGAACCCAAAGTCCGGGTCGATTTCGAAATTCAGCCCGAATGGGCTTTCGGGCCGGGCATGCCGGGACAAACGCCTGATCCTTCACAAATTCTGAAGCAGCTGGTCGCCAAGGGTATGCGGGTTAAACTCGAATCCAGCAATCTGCTGACCGGCCAGAAAGTGCTGAGTCTCGAATTTGTGCCTCACGCCAAACCGGCCGTGATGGCGATGGAAGGCGATACGCCCGTGCTGCCGTCCAACGGTTCTGCCGAGAGCGTCATGGATTCGCTGGGCGATGTCGCCAACAAGCTCGGTCAGATACCGTTTCAGGATATCGGTCAGCATCTCGATCATCTGCTGCAAAGCGCTGACAAAAATTTTGGCGGCCAGGAAATGCAGCAGACGGTTCACAATCTTTCCGTGGCCATGTCTAATGCTGCCGATCTTTCACGCAAGGCCGATGAAAATATGACGCCCGCCTTGCAGAAATTGCCCGATATCTCCGTCCAATTGCAAAGTGCCGTGTCGCACGCCAACAGCCTGCTTGGTTCATTCGAAGCCGGCTATGGTCCCGGCTCCGATTTTCAGCGCAGTTCCATTCATGTGCTCGACGAGGTCAATGATGCGGCGCGCTCGATCCGCCTGCTGGCCGATTTTCTCGAACGGCATCCGGAAGCGCTTCTGAGCGGCAAATCCTATGAAGAAAAGGATAAGCAATGAAAAAAAGCTTGCTCGGATTTTTGACCTTGCTCATGCTGGCGGGATGCGGCGCATCGCCGGAACCCGATTATTATGTGCTGGCCGCAGTTCCAGGCACAGCGCAAGCCGATGTTGCGACCAGTGTTAAAGTTGTGCGGCCGAGCGTGCCGGATTATCTCGATCGTCCCGAGATTGTGCGTCAAAGCGGCGCCTACCGGGTCGATATCGATGATCGCCGCCATTGGGCCGCACCCCTGGATGAGATGGTGGAGCGCATCTTGACCGAAGATCTGCGTCAGCGCTTGCCCTCCAGCGAAATCGTTTCCGGGCGGGACGATACGATCGCCGCCTCGCGCATGACTGTCGAACTCTCGGTCGAGAATTTCAACGGCACCGATGACGGCGCCTTGTTGAAAGCGCAAATTTCCGTTCAGGATAAAATGGCCTGCGATGCGCAAAAGCGGGAATCCATCCCCTATCGGGCGACGGTATCAAGCAGCGATATTGGCGCTCTCAGTAACTTGATCGGCCAATTGGCCGATCGGATGACTGCTATGATCCGGGAAAAGAGTGCGCAGCCTCCTTGCGGGAGCCAAACCGGTGCGCATAAATCTGAGTAAATTCGGCGCCGAAGAAACATATTTGCGCCGAATAATAGATCCAGATCAGCAACGCCACCAGCGATCCCGCCGCGCCATAGCCGTCCATGACATGGGCATGTCCGAGATAAAATCCGATCAGAAATTGTCCGCCTGAAAATAAGAGGGCGGTGAATAAAGCGCCCCATCCAACATCGCCCCACCTGATTTTCTGATCAGGAATAATTTTAAAAGCGAGCGCGAAAACCAAAGCCATAAAACCGAAATTGATCAGCCATGTGACAAGCTCGGCTATTCTGGCGAAAACAGGCACAATGCTGGTGGCATAACGCAGGGCAAACCCGATTGCGGCATTGGCTGCGATCGATGCGATCAGAATCAACCCGACGCTGACAATGATAAGAAACGAAAAAAGCCGTTCCCTGATCATGTGGTTGAGCGCCTTTTCCTTACGCGCAGGAATCCGCCACAGAAAATTCATCACATCCTGCAATTGATTGAATAGGCCCGTCGCGCCGAAAAAAAGAATCACCAGGTTGGAAGCCGCCGCCAGAAATCCGGTGTTGCCGGGGTGAGCCGCCAGCAGCGGATCGAGTATCTGCTGTACGGCATCTGCTTGCCGTGCTCCGGCAAACTGCGCGATGGAATCGTGAATATCGCTGCCGGATTCCGTGCTGCCATAAAGAGCTGTCAGTCCCAGCAAGATCAGGGCCAGCATCGGCATCAGCGAAAGCATGGCGTAAAAAGCCAGCGCAGCGCCAAGGCGCGGAACCTGATCCGCGATCCCTTGCTTGACGGTAGCTTGCAGCAAATTCAAACCCGTTTTGCACCAAACAGGGCATAGGGATTCCAGTAGATGAAAATGGGTGCGATTATGAGAAGAATGCAAATCGAGCATGCCAAAATTGTGTTGAATGCCGGTATAAAAATACAATTCGAGGCGAAATCTTTCGCGTAAAAAATCCGTTTTTAAATCGAACCACAATTGCGCCAGAATTGTTGTTCATTCAATTGCAATAGCCATAAACAATTGCGGTGATCTGTTATGTCCACTGTCATATCTTCAGCCTCCTCTTTTTTTCATGCGCGTCTGGCATGGATTTCGGCCGCTCTCGTTTGCGTTTTGCTGATTGCGGCTGCGCTCGCTTTGAAAATCGATCTGGCGGCAGCCAAAGCCATTCTCAGCCGTTTTTGGGATCCGAATAATTGGTTCGGCGTGCTTTTTTACGCGATCATTTTTCTCATCGTGGCGATGTTTCTTTCGCGCTTTATCCGCATGGCCACCACGCGCGTATTGTTGCGGCATGAAAATGCGCTGATCGACCGAACGGTGGTTTTGTTCCTAACCCAGCTGGCACAGATTTCGGTTTATATCGTCGGCCTGATCATTTTCTTTCATGTCATTCCGCCCCTGAATCGGCTTGGCACCGCGCTTTTGACGGGGGTCAGCGTCATGTCCGTCGTCTTCGGGCTCGCCGCGCAAAATACTTTGTCCAATCTGGTGGCGGGCTGCACATTATTGCTCTACCGGCCTTTCCACATTGATGATCTCATCCAGGTCGCCACGCCGACCGGCACTGAAAGCGGCCTGGTCGAGCGCTTGACCCTTGGCTACACAATGTTGCGCACGGTCGATGATCGCCTCGTCATTGTGCCCAACAGCCTGATGGCCGGCCAGGTAAGCCTCAATCTTAATCGCCGGTCTCTGCATGCGATGGTTATTGTCCAGATCGGCGTCACCGATATGCGCCATACCAGCGAGGTCCGCGCGGCGTTAATGAAGTTCGCCCGCGAGAATCCAAAAATCCGCACGGTCATCGGTTGCCATATGCAAACGCTGGAAGACAGCAGTGTCGGTCTTTCCTTGCGCGCCTGGTGCGAAAACACTGTGGCAGCCGCAGAGGCCGAAAGAGAAATTTCGGCTGCGGTCGCGCAAAAATTCGCCGGTCAGCATATCGTTTTTTCTTCGCCGCCACCGCCTCTGCCAGCGAAAGCAGCCTAAAAACCTATCGATATTTTATGTGTAAATGCGGAGGATATGATCATGTCGTTTCTCGAACGATTGCTGCATTTAATTTCCGAACCCGAGCATCCGAAAGAATCGGTGCGGGAAAGCAAGGAAATGCGCGCCAACTTGACGCAGGGCGAAATCGACAAAACGCTGGAAGACAGCTTTCCGGCGAGCGATCCGCCTGCCTGGTACTGAGCCGCCCCCAATCTTTTCCGTTATTTTATTTCCCGCGCGGAGATCGTGATTAGATCTTTATTCCGTCTGTTTTATTGTCGCCTTCAATAAAAAATAAAAAAGGACTTTCAAACAAGCAAATTCAACCAAGGGAGCTCATCATGCGTAAATCGATCCAATTCCTGACTGCTGCCGCATTTCTCGCAGTGCCTTTGCTGGCCAGCGCTCCAGCCTATCCCGGCACGGGCGGTGCTTTCATCGTTGCCCAAGCCCCGCAAGCTGGCGGCGGTCCGACAGGCTCCAGCGGCGATAGTGGTGTCAGCGATCACCATGACAGGCAAGATAGCTATGGCGACGACGCGATGAGTTCGACCACCTCGTCGAATAATAAATCCAAACATCACCGCCATAAGAGTGCGGAGCCTGCGCAAAATTACAGCAATCCCTCCGGTTCGACGAATATGAATGGCAATGGTTCCTATAACGGTAATGGCGCCAATGGCGGCGTGGGCGCAGGGACCAATGGCGGAGCCGGAGTTCAAGGCGGCGGCGCAGCGGGCGGTGCCTCAGGCGGCGCAGGCGCAGGTGCTGGTGGAGCAGGCCGCTAATTCAATCTTCTAAAAGGGGAGACCACTATGCCGGATGCAAACAAAGACCTTTATCGGCCCGAGCGTCAGAATGACAATGCAACGCAAGCCGTTCTCATTCTGACCGCCAACAAAACGGAGGATCTGGAATTTTTCTATCCTTACTATCGTTTTCTTGAGGCTGGTTTCCGGGTCGATGTGGCCACTCCCGATGGCGGCGAGTTTAAAGGCAAAGCAGGGCTGGGGTTAAAGCAGACCAGGAAAATCGGGGATGTGAATGCGGCTGATTACACGCTGCTTTATATACCGGGCGGCAAAGCGCCAGCTGAGCTCAAAAACAATGTCGAAGCGCTGGAATTAACGCGGCGCTTCGCGACTGGCCAAAAACTCATCGCTGCCATTTGCCACGGGCCGCAACTCCTTGCCGCCGCCGACGTCATTGATGGGCGCAAAATCGCAGCCTGGCCGGAAGTGAAGGATGAAGTGGTCGAAGCCGGCGCTCTATATATCGATCAAGATGCGGTGATCGATGGCCCCTTCATCACCGCGCGGTGGCCGGGTGACCTGCCCATGCATCTCAAAACCACGCTCGACTATATGCAACAAGCCGATCAAACCCAGAAAGGGCTTCGCCATGCTGCTGCCTAGCAACGGAAAAACCATCCATCTGTTGAACCGGCTATCGGCCGCCGGCTTCTTCATCGGCATGATGATCGTGCTTGCCCATTTCGTTCAAACGCAAGGCTAGCATTTCATTTCGATATGCTGCTTGCTTTGGTGCCCGGCAATTTTGATCGGGTAGCTTGGTCCGAATATATGCGCGATATCGTTTCGATATCGAATTTTTCATAAAAATGCTTTTCATTTCAAATATTTATCTTGACACTTCTATGGCATGGCGGTTGCTTGAAAAGAGAGGCCTTTCTTAGAACCCGCCTTTCGCAAGCAGGAGAATCCCATGCTCAAATTTGGCAAGCGCTTTTTAAAATCCTATGCGCATTCGCCCATACTAGGCATGGCTTGCGGCCTGCTTTTCATCATCGGCTCCATCGTCCTTGGCGCCCACAGTCTTATGGCTTTTTTCAGCATCGAAGGCTTCGTGGTAGTGATTGGCGGCGTGATCACGGTCGCCTTCATGAGCTTCGAAGCCGAAGATGTGCGCGCAGCACTCGCTGTCGCTTCCCATATGTTCAAGAAAACAAAACGGAAATCGCCGGAAAATCTGCATGACGATATGACGGCGATTATTTATTGCGCACGCCTGGTGATGGAAAAGGGCATGCGTAATCTGGAATCCATGATCGGCAAGGCCGGCATTCGCGATCCGTTCGTGCGCTATGGCCTGACAATGGTCGTCAGCCAATACCCGGCCGAAGAAGTGCGCGCGATGATGGAAACGGCAGCCGATGCCCGCTATGAACGCGATAGCATTCCGGTCGAAATTCTCCATTCGATGGCGAGCCATGCCCCTGCCTTCGGCATGATCGGTACGCTGATCGGCATGGTCGCGATGTTATGCAATCTCAGCGACGATGTTTCCGGCATCGGCTCCAACCTGGCCGTATCTTTTCTCTCCACGCTTTACGGCGTTGTTTCTGCGCGCATGGTCTATATGCCGGCGGCCGCCAAGCTGCAGCATGAAATCGATCAACGCCGTTTCCGCAATTACCTCGTCACCGAAGGCATGGTGATGCTGGTTAGCAAGAAAACGCCGATGTATATCCGCGACCGGCTCAACAGCTTTCTCAAGCCCGAAGCGCATGATTATCTCGGCGTGGTGCGCAATGTCCTCGATGTCGAAGATGAAGAAAACAATCAAACGGCCGCCGCCGCATGAAATATCGCTGGCCCAGGAAAAAGCAACCCGTCAGTCACGCCGATGATTGGCTGATGACCTATGCCGATATGATCACGCTGCTATTGTGCTTTTTCGCTATTTTTCTGTCGGTTTCCATCGCTAAAAAAGAGCCTAATCAAAAAGCGCAGATCCCCGTTCGCGCCGAACAGCCCCTGAAACCGGTCGATATGCTCGAAGGCAATCTGCCGTTCCACGGCCGCCCGCATGCCGATTGGCCCAGCGATCATCTCGAAGACGATAATGCGCAACCGCCGGTCATCAAGCCGTTGACGTCGCAGCCCAGTCTCGACCCGAATGAAATGCCTGTTACGGCCGTTGTCGATCAGACCACTGAGACGATCACCACGCCTGCGAATGCGCCGCCCGATGCAGTTATCGCGTCGCCGCCGGTGCTGCCGCAATTGCCGCCACAGACCGCCGCCCGTGATGCAGCGCCTGCCGAAGCCGCTCCCCCTTCAGCCTCCTTGCCCGAAATCGTCGATCATCTGAAGGCGCAAGGCGGCCCTGCCACGATCGAACAAAAAGGCGACCGCATCACCACGATGGAAATGAGCAGCGAAGCCTTTTTCGATAAAGGCTCCGCCACGATCAGCGAAGCCGGAAAAAAAGTTCTGCGCGATGTCGCTATCAATATTAAATCCGACAAATTCAAAGATTATCAAATCACCGTCGAAGGCCACACCGACGATGCGCCGATCAAGACCGCCCAGTTTCCTTCCAACTGGGAATTATCGACCGCGCGCGGGGCGGCCGTCGTGCATTTCTTCCTCGACCAAGGCATTCCTGCGCTCCGGTTGCGGGCGGCCGGTTATGCCGACACTTTTCCCATAGCCCCCAATCGCGACGCCAACGGTAATG
>OLLY01000204.1_pt1 | contig 81902 bp, 92 predicted proteins | sample 1604681 | NCBI WGS metagenome assembly OLLY01 (sample SAMEA104055725, study PRJEB20765) | soil metagenome | biome: Arctic tundra; feature: Polygonal ground; material: soil | place: USA | collected 2011-09 | depth 0-0.5 m | reverse complement strand
GCATAAGCCGAACGTCCTGAAAAAGCCGAATTGCTGGTTATGGTAACCTCCCGTAAGCTTGGCTATAAAGGCATCGGTAACATACCCAAACCCGGCACGTTTGCAATGAATCAGAAACTGAAAATCCACCATACAAAGCAAGCCGCCCGCGGCTTGCGGATTTTTACCTTTTTTCTCGTCGCGGCTTTACTGACATTCGCCGTCATTCCCTGCGATGCCCAGAGCGACGAAGCGGCTATATACCAAGTGACGGATGTCGCCGTCGATATCACCGCCGACAGCGCCGCCCATGCCCGCGATCAGGCTATCGCTTCGGCCCAAAGACTGGCCTTCGAGCAATTACTGGGACGGCTGGGCGCGGAAGGAGTGCTGGCGGCCCGGTTGGATGACGACTCGCTTGCCGCGCTGGTGCAAAGCTTCGAAGTGCAGAATGAACGCAGATCGAGCGTACGTTATCTCGGCACTTTCACGGTGCAATTCCGCCCTGTCGCTACGCATGACTGGCTTACCAAAAGCGGTGCTACCCTTACCGAAGTGCGCAGCAAACCAATGGTGGTTTTGCCCGTATTCGCCAATAACGGTCATCCCATTTTATGGGAAGACCGCACGAAATGGCGCACGGTTTGGGACAATGCCCATGGCGGTGGATTGGTGCCGATCATCGTGCCGAATGGCGGGCTCGACGATATTGCTGTGATGAGCGCCGATGAAGCGGTGAAGGGCAATAGCGGCGCGATTAAAGCTCTGGCGGAAAAATATCAGGCGGGCGGCATTGTGGTTGCCACCCTCGACGGCAATTTCGATACGCCGGGAGCGGCGTTTAAAATTACCGTGGCGCCTTACGATGCCGAAGGACAGGCGGGCGATCCGGTCTATCTTAATCTTCAACCGGCAACCGATAAGGCCGGGATCGATACTGCTTTGGTGCAGGCGGTGTCGCAGGTGCGGACCGTTATGGAGAGCGATTGGCGGCAATCGGTGGCCAAAACGGTTCCGACGGCAACCGGGCAACTGGCCGTGACTGTTCCTATTGCTACGCTCGACGAATGGACCTTAATCAAGCATAAGCTCGACGGCGTTCATTCGGTCGATCATGTGAAACTGGTCACGCTGGCGCGCGGGGCGACCAGCATCGAACTTGATTTTCACGGTGGCACCGAGCAATTGCAGGACGATTTGACGAGCCAAAATCTGGCGCTGACACAAGACGGCACGGGGGGCTGGATATTACAGCTTGCCGCGCCCGAGCCGCAGCTATAAGGATTGATGATGTTTCGCGCCGGATCGCAAACCCGTTTTTGGCTTTTGACCTTCGTCCTGTTCGCGGCGGCTTTGTGGATTCTAAAGCCGGTGCTGCTGCCCTTTGCCGCCGGTATGGCGATTGCCTATTTTCTTAATCCCGTTGTCGACAAGCTGGAACGGCGCGGCGTACCGCGCTGGCTGAGCGCGCTTCTGGTGCTGGGCGGTTTCGCACTGATTATCGCGCTGATGGCGCTTTTGATCCTGCCGTTGCTGCAGGGACAAGTCGGCGCCCTGGTCAACGCCGTTCCGGGCTATGTCGAAAAAGGGCGCAACCACCTGATCCCCCTGTTCGAGGATTGGCTGGCGCGCTTTTCACCGGACGATGTCGAAACCATTCGCGATGCCGCCGGCCAGTATGTCGGCGACGCTGCCAGCTTCGCGGGCAAGGCTGTGCAGAATCTGGTCAGCAGCGGCATTGCCCTGATCGATGTGCTGGCGTTGCTGATCATCACGCCGGTGGTCGCTTTTTATATGATGCGCGATTGGCCGCAGGTTACCCAGACAATAGATGCACTGATCCCACGCCGTCCTTATCCAATCGTCAAGGAACAGCTGGATGAAATCGGCGTTTCTCTTTCCGGCTTCGTACGCGGGCAGGCTTTGGTTTGCGTATCGCTCGGGTTCATTTACAGCGTCGGTCTTACGATCGTCGGCCTGAAATACGGCGCAGCCATCGGCGTCACGGCCGGTGTGCTTTCCTTCATTCCTTATGTCGGCACCACTTTCGCCTGGATCAGCAGCATCATGCTGGCGCTGGCCCAGTTCGATGCGCTCGGCCGCGTCGGTTTCGTGATCGTCGTTTTGGTAGTCGGCCATGTGATGGAAGCCTACGTGCTGACGCCGCGCCTGGTCGGCCATCGCGTCGGGCTGCATCCGGTATGGATTTTGTTCGCCCTTATCACCGGCGTTCGGTTGATGGGATTTGTCGGCGTGCTGATCGCCGTACCGGTTGCCGCCGTGCTGGGCGTGCTGACGCGATTTGCCATCGGGCAATACAAAGAAAGTTCCATCTACAAAGATCCTCTCGCACCACGGCCGCCTTCGGGCATGCCGTGATGCAGCAATATCCGTTGCCCCTGCCCCATCACGAAGCGATGGAGGCAGATGATTTTATGATCACATCCAGCAATCGCGAAGCAGCAGCGTGGATTGATAAATGGCCCGACTGGACAGGGCATGCGCTGACGATTTACGGACCGGCAGGATCGGGCAAAACACATCTCGCGCATGTATGGCTGGCGCGCAGTCACGGAAAATTTATTGAGGCGAAGCATTTGGCCAATGCCGATATTGGCGCTTTGGCTTCAGGCAACTTCGTCATCGACGATGCCGCTCAGATAGCAGGCAACGCCGCGCGCGAACGCGGGCTTTTGCACCTCTATAACATTCTGCGCGAAAGCAAAGGCGGATTGCTGTTAACGAGCGATAGGCCGCCTGCGCAATGGAATATCGAATTGCCCGATCTGCGTTCACGGCTTTTGGCTGCACCGGCGATAGCGCTGGCGGCGCCGGATGATGAGTTGCTGAAGGGCTTGTTGCTGAAACAATTCGACGACCGGCAAATCAAGATCGGCGCCGATGTGGTCGATTTTATTCTGCCGCGCGTGACGCGTACACCGGAGGCGCTGCGCGATCTCGTCGGCGCGCTCGACCGCGCATCCCTGGCCGAAGGAAGGCGAATAACGGTCGCTTTGGCCAAGCGCATACTGGAAAGCACGGCCGCTTCCTAATTCTGGCCGGTAACGCTAACATCCCCTCATGCTCCGTCACATTGCCTGGTTCAACGAAGCGCCTGTAGCGCCCTGCCCCGAGGGCGGGCTGATATCCTCCAACGAGGGCGTATGCCGCCGTTGCCTGGCGCCTGCACGGGCAATCGAACTGCTTGGCGTCGGATGTTCGGTATTCGGCAATCTGCATGACGCCGACCCCGTGCATGTCAGCCAGCACTTACAAAAACTGAACGCGGATATCGTGGTGATCGGTGCAATTTCGGGCCGCGAGCGTCTGCGGCTGGCCCGCGCGGCCAAGCATCTGGGTTGCTATGTCGTTGCCGATTTCAGCGGCGAAGAGAAAAACACAGAAGCGCTTACGCAGTTGATGCAGATAGCCGATCAAGCCGTGGCGGCTACGGCCGCGCTGGCATCCTCCATCGAAAAACAGACCGGCGTTACGGCGCTGGTTATTCCCGATTGCGAAGAAGGCAGCACAGGCTCGCATTCGCCCGAAGCCGTCGCAGAATTATGGATCGATTGTTTCAAGCGTTTGAAATTAAAGCCGCCGGCAGGTGCGAATACGAATGTGCGGGAGCGCGCCTAGCGCATTTACCCTTTAGATAGAAGCAAACACAGAGAGGCCTCCTCCCCGTTTTTCACGGGGAGGACGTGGAAACTTAGGCTTGCCCATTTAGGCAAGTCTTAGTTTCCACTGGCAGGGCTGCTGCGGTAGTGCGGCGGCCCTACCAACAAAAACTAGGACTTACTCCGTCTGTTCTTTATTGAAACTTCGGAACCGGCTATCGTAAGTCCAAGTTTTTGTATCCTCCCCGTGAAAAACGGGGAGGAAGCCTCTTGCGATCGATCTCACGTAAACGATTTTTTCTTTAGCGCAGCACGATCCAGAAGCCGAAGATGATTGCCGCCAGCACGGCAACGCAGACCCACGGCAGATATTTTTCGATGAAATGCCGGATCGGTGAGCCAAAATAATAGATCAGCACCGCTTCGAGGAAAAAGCGCGCGCCGCGTGTGATCGTGGCCGAGATAATGAACACCCCTAGATTGAGATGCGCGACGCCGCTGGCGATCGTCACCAGGATGAAGGGGATCGGCGTCAGGCCTTTGGCGAGGATGATCCACATGCCGTATTTGTTGAAGGCATTATGGAAATGATCGAAGGCCGGTTGCAGCTTGTAAGTTTCGATGATTGCATTCCCGATCGTCGCCATTGCCAGAGCGCCGATGCCGTAACCGACCATAGCGCCGAGAACCGAACCGACCGTGGCGATAGCCGCAAATTTGAAAGCTTTCTTGCGCCGCGCAATCGCCATCGGAATAAGGAGCATATCGGGCGGCAGCGGCAGCAGGCAGGGCTCGAAGAATGCTATAAAAAATAACAACCAGCCTGCATAGCGTTTTCTCGCCTGCAGGAGGGCCCAATCATAAATAGCGCGTATTCCCATTGAGCTTCCGGCGATCCGATTCTAAGGACATGAGTATGTCAGGGACGACCTGCTTATCGGATACAGGAATTTCGTCAACCTGTTTTCCGGCTTTGCTTACGGATTACCGGCGAGCGGTGCATAAGCGCCCTGCGACCAGCGATACATGAGGTAGTCGGGATTCTTCACATCGCCTTTGGTATCGAAAGCAATCGGGCCGATGACGGTGGGAAAGCTGTCCTGATGCAAAGCAGCGACGATTTTTGATTCTTCAGTCGAGCCTGAGCGTTTAATTGCCTCCACCAGCGCTTCGATGGCAGCGTAAGTATAAAGCGTAGTCCCTTCGGGATCGAAGCCGGTCGCGCGAATGCGTTTCACCGCATTGGCTGCCTCAACCTTCGTGCGCGGATCGGGATTAAAAACCATCATCGCACCTTCGCCCGCCGGGCCGGTGATCGACCAGAAATCCTTGGTGGTGAGATCGTCGTCGCTGATAAAAATAGTTTTTAATCCCTGATCGCGCATCTGGCGCACGATCAGCCCGGCTTCGGTGTGATAGCCGCCGTAGAACAGAACATCGATATCGTTTTCCTTGAGCCGCGAGACCAGCGCGGAATAATCGCGCTCGCCGCGCGAAATGGATTCATAGATTTTTTCCTGCATGCCGAGTTTGTTCAGTTGTTTCTTAACCTCGTCGGCAATGCCTTGGCCATACGCGGTTTTATCTTGCACGATGGCAATGTGTTTGCCCGCATAAGTTTTGGCGATGTAAGCGCCGACCAGATCGCCTTGCTGATCGTCACGGCCGCAGGTGCGGAAGACGTTGTCGAAGCCCTGATCGGTTAACAATGGACTTGTCGCCGAAGGCGAGATCATCACGATGCCTTCTTCGTTATAGACTTTCGAAGAGGGGATCGCGGCGCCCGAGCACATATTACCGATCACCGCCGTTATATCCTCGCCGCCAAGTTCATTAGCGATAGCCACGGCCTGACGCGGATCGCAGACATCATCCTTGATAATGAGATTGAGTTTTTCCCCCAGCACGCCGCCAGCCTCATTAATCGCGGCAACGGCGGCTTCGGCGCCGCGCTGCATCTGCTCGCCGGTGGGAGCATCCTGCCCCGTTATGGGGCCGACCAAAGCGATGTTGATATCGGCATAAGCAGGAAGCGATAAAAACAATGCGATCGCGAAAGCAGAGAAACCGAATTTCATTTATTCCCCGACTTCCGCATATTTGCCGTCATGCCAACGGTAGAGGACATAGGTGGGACCGGCGACATCGCCTTTGGCATCGAAGCTTAGTTTGCCGATGACAGTCTGCGCTGGTGTGGCACGCAAGGCAGCGGCGACTTTCGCTGGATCGTTTTTACCGGCGCTCTTGATAGCATCGGCCAGCGCCTGCACAGCGGCGTAAGTATAGAAGGTATAGCCTTCCGGCTCATATCCGCTTTTGCGCAAGGCGGCCAGCAGGCCCGCAGCTTCGGGGCGCAGACGCGGGTCGGGGCCGAAGCTCATCAGCAGGCCTTCGGCCGCCGGGCCCGCGATTTTCCATAGCTCATCAGTGACCAGCGCATCGCCGCCCATAATTTGAATAGTGGCGCCCTGCTCTTTCAACTGGCGGGCAATCAACCCCACTTCCGTATGATAGCCGCCGATGAAAAGCACCTGCACGCCAGCTTGTTTAAGCCGCGAGACCAGCGCCGAATAATCGCGCTCGCCGGGCGTATAGGCTTCGAACAGGACTTCCTTGACGCCGCCGTCATTGAGCGTTTTTTTCACCTGATCGGCGATGCCTTTGCCATAGGCGGATTCATCCTGCGCAATGGCGATTTTCTTATCGTGGAAATGCTTGAGGATATAAGCGCCGTCGATATCGCCCTGTCTGTCGTCGCGGCCACAAACACGGAAAATTACATTCTTGGCGTCGTCGGTTAGCTTGGGATTGGTGGCTCCCGGCGAGATCATCAGCATGCCTTCGTCCATATAAACTTTCGAGGCCGGGATCGCCGAGCCCGAACAATAATGGCCGACGACAAATTTCACGCCGTCGCTTGCCAGACGGTTGGCGACGCTGACGGCCTGCTTGGGATCGCAGGCATCATCGGCCAAATGCAGGGTCAGTTTTTCGCCGTTAATACCCCCGGCCGCGTTGATATCGGCGACCGCCTGTTCGCCTCCGCGCTTCATTTGCTCGCCGAATATCGCATAGGGGCCGGTGATCGGACCCGGCAAACCGATCGCGATATCGGCGTAGGCGGGCAGCGTTTGGAGCAGAAGGATGATCAGAGAGAGAAGAATTTTTTTCATGGGGCTCAATCAGTAAGTTGGTTAAATTAATAAACGCACCCCGTCATTTTGCAAGTGCGATGATCTATTAATATTCATCTTCGTTACTATTAACTATAGTTCCAATTCATATCTTTTTACTTGGATTTACTTGCCATTTATGCGATTTGCCATGCGGCGAACGTGGGAACACGTACGCGAAATTTTTCCAAGTTCGCTTATTTCGCAACGATATTTTTTTGGAGGACTAAGAAATGAAGAAGTTTATTATCAGCGCAGTACTTTTGATCGCCGTTTTGGTGGCGACACCGTCGCAAGCCAAGACTTTTACCGTCAGTGGCGGTTCAACTGGTTGTCTCGCCGGTATCGGCGACCAGATGACCGGTCAGTGCGGTGGCGTGCAGCCGGCAGCGAAAGTGGAACATCATCGTCGCCATCATCATGCATGGCATTTCCACCACTTTCATCACTTCCATCACGCGCATTTCCATCACTTCAGCCATCACAGCCACAGCCATCACCACCATCACCACCACTAAGCTGTAGCTGACCTAATTTGGCCGCCGTTCCCGGTTATCCGGAACGGCGGCCATTTTTTTAGGCCACTTCACCTTCCAGATAAGCAGCGCGGATTTCAGGATTGGCCAGTAATTCGGCGCTCGATCCCGACAACAGAATGCGCCCATTGGTCAGCACATAGCCGCGCGCGGCGAGGCGCAGGGCGAGATGCGCGTTCTGTTCGACCAGGAATATCGTCACGCCGTCGCGTTTATTGATTTCGGCTAGCGTGGCGAAAATCTGTTTTACCACCAAAGGCGCCAGGCCGAGCGAAGGCTCATCGAGTAAAAGCAGCTTCGGGCGGCTCATGAGTGCGCGGGCGATTGCCAGCATTTGCTGCTCGCCGCCCGACAGCGTGCCGCCACGTTGATCGAGCCGCTCCTTCAGACGCGGGAACAAAGTGCAGATGCGTTCGACATCGTCTGCCAAATAACGCGGCTCGGCCGTCAGGGCGCCCAATCGCAGATTCTCATAAACTGTCATGCGCGGGAAAATGCGGCGGCCTTCGGGCGATAAAGCAATGCCGCGCCGCACGATCTGATCGGTCGGTAAAGCGGTTATATCTTCGCCATTGAGCAGAACGTGCCCCGAGGCTGCGCGTGGCTGGCCGCAGATTGTCATCAGCAGCGTAGTTTTGCCTGCGCCGTTGGCGCCGATGAGGGTAACGATCTCGCCGGCTTTGACTTCCATATCGACGCCGCGCAGAGCTTCGATTGCGCCATAGCGAGCCGACAGATTTTCGAGCTTTAGCATTATGCCGCATCCCCCTTTCCTGGGCGCGACTGCTCTGCGCCGTCAGGCTCACCCAGATAGGCGCGGATTACGGCAGGATCGTTCCGGATCTGCTCGGGCGTGCCCTCGGCGATGCGCTTGCCGTAATCGAGGACGACGACGTGATCGGACAGGCCCATCACCACGCTCATATTATGCTCGATCAGCAGAATGCCGATTTTATATTCGTCGCGGATCTTGGCCAATGCCACGCGAAGGGCTGCGGATTCATGCGGATTAAGTCCGGCCGCCGGTTCATCGAGACATAGCAGGTTTGGATCGGAACACATCGCACGCGCGATCTCGAGCCGCCGCTGCATGCCATAGGGCAACGTGCCGGCGGCGCGGTCGGCAATCTCGCCGAGGCCCATGCGATCAAGCCACAGCTTTGCTTTTTCGATGCCCGCTTTTTCCGCCTGCCGCCAGGATGGCAGGCCAAGAATACCGGCGATACTGAAACGCGAGGCGCGCATCAGCCTGGCATGCTGCGCGACCAGAAGATTTTCCAGCGCCGTCATAGTGGCGAACAGGCGGATGTTTTGAAATGTGCGGGCAATGCCGAGGCGGTTAATGCGATGCGCGGATAATCCTGCCAGCGCCGATGTCGCACCATTGCGGTGAAGCGTCATCGTGCCGGCGCGCGGACGGTAGAAACCCGTCAGGCAATTAAACAGCGTGGTCTTGCCCGCGCCGTTGGGACCGATGATCGCGGTGATGCGCCGGTCGTCAGCCTTAAAGGAAATGTCGTCGACTGCCGTTAGGCCGCCAAAGCGCATTGTTAAGTGCGCGACATCGAGCAAAACGGGGGAAGCGGCGGGATTACCGGCAGGGTTATTGGCCATGCGCGCACAATAAAGGGCTTGAGCCGCGGCGGCTAGGGCCAGTAAATGCGCGCTTTTAACGCTATTTATTATCTTATCGATGTGCTGGAACCGCGCCGACAAACACGCTATAAGCACCGGCTTAACGCCTCGTCCCCTTCGTCTAGAGGCCTAGGACGCCTCCCTTTCACGGAGGCAACACGGGTTCGAATCCCGTAGGGGACGCCATACAGGTATGAAACTGCTAACTCTGGTTTCAGGCTCAATATTGCCACCGGCAATGATGAGGTTAGCCATCGCTTTATTTTCCCCAGTAAGGTTCAAAAAATCGCCTTTGACGCGGATTTCCCGCAGGGTGGCCTTGAGATAGGCCCGGCTGAATGAAGTCGATGCGGAGAACCGTTTTCTGATGACGCGCGACACCGCTTCAATTCTCTGCGGGGTTATTGTTTGCAGGGGCATTTGATGCTTACGCTGTAGGGTAGCAAGTTCGGTGGTAATTGCTTCCCGCCTTGCCTTATGCTGCTCCACCCTCATGCGTAAACGATCATCGAGCGTAAGAACCCCTTTTTCGATTGCCTCGAACAATTTGATTTCCGCCTGTTCGATTTCCTTAAGTTCGGCCTCCAGTTTCTTTGCTCTTTGTTTTTCCGCGCCGCCATTTTTGCTCGCCTTTCTCCGTAAATCGTCAATGACGGTGCGGATGTAACCGGGCGTGTAAATCTTATTGCGGAAAGCATCGAGTATAGTGGCATCGAGCCTATTCATCGGATAGGCATGGGCGCTGCAAGCGGTGTTGCCCTTACTCACGCGGCTTGAGCATTTATAATAACGGTAACGCTCATCCTTTCCATAGACCAGCACCATTGTCGAGCCGCAGCAGTCGCATCTCAAAAGGCCGGTTAAAAGGTGCCGCGAAACTTCGCGTCGTGGCTTGCATTTCATCGGCGTGTAAACGTCACGGAATTTCGCGGCTTTGTCGAAATGCTCCTGCTCGATGATCGCCGGAACCTGGACTTTCACCCATTCGGATTTGTCTTTGACTTTGCGTGTTTTCGAATCTTCCTTGTTGAATACATGCACCCCTGCATAGGTAGAGCTAGAGAGAATATTATAAACCTTTTGCACCCGCCATAATTTGCCGCGCATAAGAAGGCCACGACCGTTGAGCGTTTTGGCGATTTCCTTCATTCCCATGCGCGGAGATTCGCCTTTCACGCCGATATAAAGTTCAAAAATCTCCCGCACGATTTCGGCTTCCGCTGGTTCAATCGCCAGCTTCTTCTTAATGCGGCCACGGGTGCCGGTTTGCCCGGTTGCAATTGTTTTGTAGCCGAAAGGCGCTTTTGCGCCGTTGTAGTAGCCCTGACGTGCGTTCTCTTGCATCCCGCGCAGCGTGTGTTTGCCATTTTCCTTACTCTGGTATTCGTCAAACAACATAATCATGCGGCGCTGCATTTCGCCCGATGGATCGTCGCTGGTGTGCTGCGTGATCGACACCATCTTGACCCCGTATTTGGCTAACTTTCTTTCATACAGAGTCGCTTCCACCAGATTGCGGAAAAAGCGCGAGAAGCTATGCACGACGATAAGCTGAAACAGCTCCGGTTTTTGTTGAGCATCCAAGATCATGTCTTGAAACACCGGACGCTTGTCGTCGGTCGCGGAATCGCCGGGTTCGACATATTCCTTCACCACTGTATGCCCGTTCTGCTCACACCACCGGCGCATCTGCGCCAATTGATCGGGATGTGATAAATTATTCTCGAATTGGCGCGGCGTGGAAACGCGAGCGTAAAGGGCTGCTTGCATAACGTACCTCCTTATCTCTTTTTGACTTTTTCTTCTTCAATAATCAACTGTTCTTCGGCTTCGATTTCCTTGAGTATTTCGCCAAGAAAGGCCGAGAATACCTCCGATTCAGCTTCGCGCAATTTTCCATTCGGTTCGGCTGGCTTGAATATGAAGTTTATTACAAGCTGCCGTTCGGTCAATAATTGTTCCGTCATAATAGTCTCCGTATTTTCAAATAAAAATGCCGGAAGACATAAAAAAACGCCCCTCTCCGGCGAAAGGGACGTTGAAATTCGAGGCGCGGCGCTGCCGCACTCACCAACACTCGGATGCAATTTTTTGTGCCGCCTTTTTGCGGCACGGAAGCACAAGCCGCCTTTTTCGGCGGCGCAGGGCGTTGCAAGCTGCCGCGCCGCGTCCCAAATTATTCTCTTTGGTTTTTAGTGCCAGTTACAAGACGTGGCATAACGGCGGCGTGATCCGCTTCGTGCGCCCCCGCACGAAGTCCTTAAAAAGAAAGCGGGCGCAGCGCATAAAACTAGATTTCAATTTTGAGATAAAATCCGGCGCTGCGCCCTCAACTCCGAAAGCGAAGCGTCGGCCACCCCATATTATTATTCATGCCAAGCAGGAATGGATTATCAATTTGTGGGGAACGTTCAAGCAGCCTTGGATTTATCAGAAGATTCAGACATCCCGAACAAATCCAATATTCTATCCAGCACCGCTTTGCTTTGCGCAAGAAAATCGCCTGCCATCGCTTTGCTCCTGTTGACGATAGCCTCAATGCTAACATTCTCAATAAAGTTGGATTCTAAATGATGCGTAAAGCCAGCCAGCGCCAATTGATGAGAATTTAAGTAACGAGTCATAACATCTGGATTTTCCGGCAGGGGCGAAGGCGTAACAGATACAAGACAATCATCTCTTAATGTTGAACGTATGGTGCTGGCGAATGTATTGGCAGCAGCTGTTCGAGCGCCAAGCGGCTGTATGCCCCACTTGTCACAGACGTATTTCAATAAACTTGTATGATCGAAGACAGTGTGAATTACACCTTTATCGACCCACGGGGAAATCAGCACCGCCGGAACGCGGACGCCGAGACGGTCAAACTCAAATTGCGATGTATTGCTATCCGGCGCGACGGTCTTGGGTGGAGCCACATGGTCGTAGAATCCGCCATGTTCGTCAAACAAAAGCACAAGCAATGTAGATTTCCAAAGCGGTTCGTTTTGGCGAAGGCTATTGTAAACATTCGCCAAAAGCTGTTCGGCATAACGAAGATCAGTCGGAGGATGGCCGTCATTCTGGTTAGCGCCGAAATAATTTGGCTCGATAAAGACATACTGCGGGAAGTTTTCGGCCAGACCGCGAGCATCTTCATAGAACTTATCCATAAGATGATAATTGTGGAGGTATTCTAGCTGCTTCACCATCACTAGAGATTGCGGCACATCGCCAAAATAAATTTTCCACGAAATTTTGTTTTCGCTTAAGCGTTGATAGATCGTCGGTTGATCGTACAAATGGAGATGAGGCTGGAAAAATCCATCCGGCATATCTACGTGACCGAGCGATGTGCCACTATGCACAAAAAACCTGTTCGGCCATGTCGGGCCAGGAACAGAAGAAAACCAGTGATCGCAGATCAAAAATTCTTTTGCCAACGCATGTACAGTATGCAGCCATTTCTCCCCAAAGTAACTCATAACTTGATATGTTTCTTCTTGCGGTGCTTTCGGTTGACATTGCTTGAAATTTGTCACGAAGCCGCTTAGATTTTCCAACTGACGAGTTACATCGTCAAATTCGTGGCCTAAGTCCAACGGTACTTTAGTGAGTTCGATTTCGCTTTGAGGGATATTATTATTTGTGTCGGGATAATCGGGATTGGTTTGGGGCGTTTTTAAATCGATCCCATACAGATCGGGAATCACCCCAGATAACCCGCCTAGCGTTCTATCAAACGAGCTGTTTTCGAGCATCAGCACGACGATATGCTCAATTGGATCGTTCGCCATATTTGGCCCCGCAAAGAATTTAAAGCTTACGGCAGCCAGCCAACAACGCTGCTGTCATATATGGTTAGAGTAAGCCTATTACAGAGGTATCGACAATCCCGTTTTGGGAAAGCCAGCTATTTAGCGATGTTAGGATACGGAGCTAGTTGGATTTGAGGGAAATGGTTCCGCTCTCGCTTTCTTCAAATCGTTTTATGGCCCGTAATGCGGCTTCCGCATAGCGCGTGAATGTTTTAATCTGTGTTGGCTTGATCGCCATACATTCGTCAATGCCTTGCCAATCGTCGGCACGCGCCATTTCATCCACCATTGCTGTGATAATAAGCGCGTCGTTGAAGCGACGGGAAAAGAGTGGCGATTCGGAGTCCATTTTAGGGAATGTTTGAAGCTCGGCGTTTAATACACAAACTATAGTTTGTGGTTTGTTTTAAGGCAAGCTGCTTCTTTTCGCGTATGAACGCAAAAGCACTTGTCGCCCGTAATGTCCGAAAATTGAGGGTTAAACGGGGTTTGTCGCAGGAAAATCTGGCGGTGGACGCGCAGATCAGTGGCACTTACTTGAATGCTATCGAGCGAGGCCTCAAAAACCCGACCGTGGATGTTTTGGAACGTCTTGCGGCGGCCCTTGATGTTCACATTACCGATTTCTTTTCTCCATCGCCTCCCGGCGAGAAACCGCCGCGTCCTCTGCCAAGTGGACGGCGATCAAAACGTTGATCCTTCCAATCCGAGCATCTTCATAATTCTCTAACCATAACCACTACCCGCATTTTGTAAGAAGATACCCGCCAGAGTAAAAAGTAAATCCGAGCTTCGGAAACGGTCATTTTACTGGTATTTTGCCCGTTATTGGTAACGCACGGCATATTTCGCCGTACCGGTTTGGTTAATTTTTTATGAAACTATTTTGAGAAACCCATAGGAGGAAGCTATGCTTGAAGCGGATATTTTGGAACAGCGTTCGGGTCAGTTGCCTGTGATCGGCAACGTCGCGATGAAAGGCGTTACAAAAGTGTTGTTGGGCGACCTTACAGCAGAGTTAGCATATCGTGTCACTGAGGGTAGCGGCCAAGCAAAAAAAATTGTTGGCAAGGCCTATGCCGTCAATGGCGCTGTTTATTTTGTGAAACAATTGGCTGTTCACACACCCGATGAGGATTCAGGAACAGTTCATCTCGTAAGCCAAGCTCAACTAATCAATGAGAAGTGGGATGGTTCTGGCCATACACGCGATATTGAAGGCGTAAAAGCCAAGTTGGGTTCTATACCGGACAATGACCGGCCCAATGTAATCCCCGCGCTGGATGCCGCCGTAGCTACTGAATACAGCTTGGCTCGGCCATCTGGCCCCAAGCATAAGAAGCAGCTGCATTATCTAATCGGTTAATTCACCGTCCGGCAGCAGGGGATAACGGTGAATTATTCTTCGCCAGAAGCTAAGGCGTTTTGCCTGCGGCTAAGAGCGCTTATCAAGCGCCTTGGCCCGCATGCCTTTGGTTTTCACGATGATGGGGTGGTCTATACCGGGCCTGACGGCAGGATCAAAGCTGCTGTCGGAAGTGGTCTGTTGGATAATGTGGCGCGGTCGGTCGAACAGGCCAAAGAATTTCACGCAATCCGAATTGACGAAACACGCATCGGTAAATTGCTTGATCACCTCGATCTCGTATTTTACTTCTCGAAATTTCCCGGATTTGACGACAATTTAATCCAAGCCGCCATTTTCGATGTATGGTCTTGCGCGTCGAGAGAATTTGTCCGGTCGTCTTTCAAACATGCTTCTACTGCCGTGTGCGGCGGCTCTCGAAAGCGAGTGTTCCGCAAGCACGAACTTAAAGTGATTGTCGCACAACGAACAACGATTGAAAGAATCAATAATCTGCCTATTCAACACTACAGAGATATATACAAAAAGTATAAGAAGCCCTCCGAAGGATTTTATGCGGTGTTCGTAGAAATTTGCCGAACGGAACTTGATTTGTTCCGCAATCTTGCGATTACTGCGCCCGCAGCCATGAAAAAGAAAGCGTGGGAAGAACACGATGAGCGGAAATTGTTTTTCGAACTTGAGCAAGCTTTGGTCGTACACAAGACCATACGAAAAGCTCTGGCTTCCCTGACGGCTCACGGGACGGCTATTGCCGGTAGTTCTAAGCGTCCTTCTCGTCGCGCATCTTCGAAAATTGCTCTAAAGCATTAGTCTTATTCCTTATGGTTTGAAATGCAATTTGATACGTGGATGCGGTCCGGTGTATGGCCGCATATACGGCCCCCATGTGATGCCGGATTTTGGGTCGTAACCGCCGTCAATCGGCAATCCATCGGGGCCGAGAACCGGCGCAGCAGGAACAACGCATGTGACGGTTGGTGCCGGAATTGGCGCGGGAGCCGGTGCCGGTGCTGCCGGCACCGGCATAGTGATGGCCGTATTCAGATTGGCCCGGCTCCTGTCAGTCGGTTCAATCGGCATGAACGCGGCTTCACGTGGTGCCGCTTCCCCGGCAAGCGGTACAGTCGGTTGAGGCGGAACGGTTTGTGATGAATCTATATTGGAGAACGGCGTTGGCGGCAAAGCGAGCTGCGCTTGTTTCATGCTTTCGCTTTCCAGCTTTGCCGGGTCAGTTTCCGGCTCAATCGTTACCGGCTGTTTCGGCGGATCACTATCTTTCCTGGCCGGGGCCGGTGGAGGCGTGATCTGTGTCGATTCCGACACGGGCGCTGCTTTGGCTGGCACGGCGTCATAGGCCGATTTGGCGATGGACGATGCGCCGCCGATCAGGAAATTCTCGGCATTGACGGCGGCATGAATGATCGTATCGGCGTTGCCTATAGTCTGATTGTCCGGCCATTCCTCATGCGCCGCATCCAAACCCTTTTCGACGGCAAGCGAACCAAAATAAATTGCCGCAAGCTGGAATCCGCGCCGGAATAGCTTGGGCGATTTGGTCAGAAGCCACCATGCGGCAGAAGGCGCTTTTTTGATGCCTGTCCAACCTAAAGCTAGGCCGTAAGCTGAATATTCTTTCACTTTGTCCATCAGGCTCATGGTTATTCCTCCCTGATTATTTGATGGTGGTATTTGGAATGTGGCTGTGCGTTTTATCTTTTCGTTTTGAATCGTGGTGTGCGTGTAAGGCTTTATAGCCTTTTGCGCTGCGAGCTGGCGGCAACGGTTTAGGCCGCTTGCGTAATTGCCGCGCAATCGGTGCGTGATCGGTGGCAAGCGCGATGATGTGCTCGAATTTCTCGGCAATATCCCGGAAGATTCTGTGTTTTTCGTGCATGGTCTTCTCTCTTAAATGGTCGGCCCTTTCGGGCGTTCGCGCGGTTGATCGGTAAGAAGGCTTAATTGCTCATGCTTCGGCGCGTACTTGCCGCGCTGCTCGTAAACCGCCAGCCAATGAGGCCAAACGTCTTTGCCCATGCGCCGGATGCCTTCGGCCAGATCGCCGTTGTTCTTGGCTATCGCGCTGTGCATGAGCGCCCACACCACGGCGTCGCCGTCGAACATCTCGAAACAGTTTTCAAACGCGCGCGAATAGGGAGGTGCATGTTCGTCCTGCCCGAATACCTCAAGCGCCTGCTTGGCGTAATGGACGCGAAGGCCGAAGCCGGGTTTCGTCGGATAGGGATTCTGTTTGTCCGTCATCGCCGTTCCTTTCCGCCTATCTTCGGCCACGCGCACGGACGTATCGCCGTTCATCACTTGTTGAATGAACCGGGCCTTCGTTTCGAGGGTTTGCCACATATAGGCATCGAAAGAGCCTTCGGTGACGTAGCGGTAAATCCGCACTTCCTCGTTTTCGTTGCCTTGCCGCAGGATACGTCCGTCGCGCTGCTCGATGTCACGCGGCCGCCATGGGGCGTCGATGTGATGCTCGGCATAGAGCTTGCGCTGGACGTTAGTTCCGGCTCCCATTTTCTCGGTCGAGCCAAGCAGGATACGGATACGCCCGCTATTGACCCTCTCGTACAGGGCCAGTTTGGCGGCGTCGGTGTCGGCATCGTGAATAAATGCAATCTCGGAAGGCGGCACGCCGCGCTCGATCAGACCCGCGCGGATTGCGCCATAGACATGGAAACGATCTTTGTGCGGCGTGGAAACGTCGCAGAACGCAAGCTGCGTGAGCCGTTTTTCTTCGGTTGCTTTCCAGACGGAGAATATCTCGTTCGTCGCTAGACTGACCTTTGATTGCGGATGATCGGGCATTGACGGCATAATAAGGCGCATATCAAGCGCGGCCTTGCGTCCGTCGCCGGTAATTTTGAGCATGTTATCTTCGCTCGGATCGACGCTGCGGCTTTTGATCTTCTCCGCGCGTTCCATCAATTCATCGACATAGGCTTTGAGGGCCGGTGTAGCGGGTGCGGTGATAATGCGGTTTCTGCCGCCTTCGAGGGTCGGACGCGGCAGTTTCAGCATGTCGGCGGTTTGTACATCGGCAAAATCGCGGAACATGGTCAGGAGTTCCGGCAAGTTCACGAAACGCGCGAAGCGCGTGTGCATCCGGTAACCGGCACCCGTAGGCGCCAGTTCCAAGGACGTAACCGCTTCCCCGAAATTCGCGGCCCACGCATCGAATTGGGACATACCCGCAGCGGCCAAGCCTTCCGGAGCCAAGTAACGCTGCATGGTGTAAAGTTCGGCCATCGTGTTCGAGATAGGAGTGCCGGTAGCAAACACGATACCTTTGCCGTTATTCAGCTTCCGCAAATAGCGGGTCTTGATGTGCATATCGGCGGCGCGGTTGCTGTTCGAGGTCGGCAATCCGGCCACGCGCGTCATCTTGGTCATGAAGCCGAGATTTTTATAAAGATCGGCCTCGTCCACCAATACGCGGTCGATGCCGAGTTCCTCGAAAGTGATTGTCTTGTCATTCTTCTCGCGGTTGGCCCTGTCCTTGATCCGCTTTTCGAGCCGCTTCTTGGCGGATTCCAGTATCTTGACGATGCGCCGGTTGCCTTTGTCGGCGTTGGCCTCGCGGATGGCGATCTCCAGCGCGTCCAACTCTTCCTTCATATAGGCATCGAACAGATCGTCCGACACCGGCAGTAGCTCGAAACATTTATGCGACACAATCACCGCGTCATAAGTGCCGGTCGCAATGCGCGACATGGCGCGTTCGCGCTTGCCGGACTGAAAATGTTCCTTACCGGCGACGAAGATATTGGCTTGCGGATAGAGTTGGAGAAATGCAGCTCCCCACTGGTTCACAAGATGGTTGGGAACGACGACCATACTTTTCTTGGCGAGGCCAATGCGCTTGGCCTCCATCACGGCGGCGGCCATGATCCATGTCTTGCCCGCGCCGACGCAATGGGCGAGCAAGGTACTGTTACCTTGCAGGATGCGCCATACGGCGTTTTTCTGGTGCGGCTCGAAGTCGCCGTTCCGCAGCACGGTTTTGTTCATGCCGGGAAACGTCAGGTGGGAGCCGTCATAAGTGCGAAGGCGCAGGGAGTTGAATTTTTCGTTGTAGATCGCAGAAAGGCGGGTAGCTCGTTCCGAATCCTGCCAGATCCATTCGGCAAACTTATCCTTGAGTTTTTGCTGCATTTCGCGGGCTTCGAGCGTGGCGCGTTCATTGACCACGCGCTTTTCGCCATCCGGCCCCTGTATCGTGTCGTAGGCGGTCGTGGCCCTTCCGTTCATCGCGTCTTCAAGCAGATTGATCGCGGTAAAACGCGAGGTGCCGTAGGTCGTCGTGTTGGCGACGTTCGATTTGACGCTTTCCTTGGCCGTGATCGTCCATGCGCCAAGCTCGGCCAGATAATCGACGCGCACGGCATTGGGATTGGCCTCGATCACATGGGCAACGTAATCGCCAAGATCGTCGGTCGACACCCATGTCGAGCCCAGCCGCACCATGATTTCGCCCGGCAGAAGGTCGGTCGGCTGTACGCTTTCGAGGGGCGCGACATTACGCTGATATTTTTTATCGAGCGCGGCGGCGGCGCGAGCTGCAGCCAGCTTGTGCCGCACATTGCCGCTTAGGTACTCATCGGCGGTTTCCCATAACCCCGTTTCGGGATTCTCGAAAACAAGCGGCCCCAATTCCGCCTGCAACGTTTGGGCCGTGCGGCCCGTGAGCGAGGCCATGCGGTACCAGTCGATGCGGCCATGCTCATTGAGTGAAACCGCCAAGGCTTCCGCCGCCGTGTCGGTATGGACAATGGGTTTATAGCGGTCGAGCGTCGGGCGCTCGAAGATCGCCGCCTTCTTGAATTTGCCGGTCGCTTCGTCATAGTTTTCCTCCAGCGATATAAGAAGCGGCGCGTCGGGATCGTCGGCAAATAATTTGCTATTCTCCCGGTTGGACAAACAGCCGAACTCGCGCACGAAACTGTCATAGGCATAATTGAGGTTGCGGCGGGCCTCGATGACGACTTTTTCGGGATTGTCCGCGAGCTGTGTCTGAAAAACACCGCGAACATAATCCCTAATTTTCATCATGCCGCGAATACGGGCTTCCGCTTTCGGTTTCAGTTCAAGCGGCGCAAACTCGCCGTCCTGACGGATACCAAGTGCGTTATTGACGACGACATAAGCGCCGTTCTTGACACCGACGAAAGCGCCTTCGTCGCCAAGGAGCGGTTGAATACGCGCGGCAGGTGGTTCGGCGCGCGGCGAGTACACATCGCGGGGCAATTCGGCAATCGCCACCTCCAGCAATCCCTGATTGATCTCCCCGATCAGTTCCGGCTGCTTTCCATAGCGGCTGCCAACGAGCTGCATGGTGCCGAGCATCATCTCCGGTTTTTCGGCGTAATACTCATTCAGCGGGAACATATCCTCGCCGGATACATAATCCGCCACGTTCTGCCATGCGGGCCCGACTGGCTCCTGTCCTGGCCCCCGCTTTTGCAGAAAGCTGATGTCGGTGGTGACAACGGTTCCGGCGTTGCCCTTGAAGGCCGTGTTAGGTAAGCGGATTGCTCCTAAAAGATCGGCTTTCGAGGCCAGATATTGCCTTATATCGTCGTCTTTCTTGTCGAGCGTATAGCGGCTGGTAATGAAGGCAAGAATACCGCCGACGCGCAGTTTATCCAGCGTCTTGACGAAGAAATAATCATGGATGGAGCCGGTCAGATAGTTCTTATAGTTGGGGTCGTGAACGCCGTAATTGCCGAATGGCACGTTGCCGATGGCCACGTCGAAGAAATTGTCGGGAAACGGCGCGTCCTCGAAGCCTGTCTCGAAGATCGAGGCATCCGGGTATAGCAGCTTGGCGATACGCGCCGTGATGGAATCCAGTTCCACGCCGACGCGGGTGGATTTCGGCAAGAGGGCTTCCGGCATGAGTCCGAAGAAATTGCCGCTGCCGATGCTCGGCTCCAGTATTCGTGCGCCGGAGCCGAGGCCTAAATGCTCCAATCCTTTCCATATCGCCTCGACCACAAGCGGCGAGGTGTAATGAGCGTTCGGCACCGATGCGCTGGCGGCGTCATGCTCGTCGCCGGTGAGGATTTCGTTGAGCTTGTCGCGGATTTCATTCCATTCGTCCTCGCGGCCCGTATAGGTATCGAAGGCGGCGGGCATCGCGCCCCACCCCGAATAACGGGCGAGAACGTGCTTTTCCTCAAGCGTGGCTTCGCGGCTATTCGCTTCGATGATTTTGAGAAGCCGGATGGCCTCGATATTAAGCTGCGCCTTTTCGCGCAGACTGCCCTCGCCAACGAGGCTGTCGGCTGTGATCCGGTAATCGCGGGAAGGCTCGGTTGGTTCGTCGTCGGTAAAGCTTAATTGCGGTTCCGGTATTCCTTGACCGTCATGCCCCACGCCGCCGCTTCTTCCGCCGCGTCGTCTTCCGGCCGCATCAGCCGGTTCCACGCTTCCATCCGCGCCAGCGTTGGGTCGAGCCTCTCCGTCTTCTCCAGATTCCTCTGCAAGTCGAACAGCGCGTCGGCTTTCGCCGTCAGCATCTTCCGCAGAATCCCCTTCGTCAGCAAGTCCTCGACCAGCTTGGGCTGATGCTCGCGCCAATGGGTCAAAATTTTCTGTTCCGTCATGCTGTCGAATTTCATGTTCAGCAATTCGCTCTCGGTCTGTTGCAGCGTCATCGTCATGGCTAGTCTCCTGTGGTTTGGAATAATTCTGCGAAAAGAGATCGAGCTGGGAGGTATTGGCTTTCTTATGACGCCGCACCCGTTTGACCGGGCGCAGGGATTCCGGCTCCGATTCTACATCCGGCGAGTCCGGCTTTTCCAGATCAAAAATGGGATTATCGAAGTCATCCGCCATGAATAACTCCTTTGCAAATATCAATATGTTGTAGGCTTGGTTGCCGGACGTACCGGCCTTGGCTTTATTAGGGCTTTAAGCCTTCCTTCGTTTTATTGCTTGCCAGTGCCTTTAATTGGCGGCGCGAATGATCGGCGCGCGGTTCCACGGCTTTGAATACAACTTCGGCATTGGGGAGATGATCTTTTACCAAAGCCGTTTCAAAAAATTTATCGACGTATCTACCCGCCAAATCGTCCCATATCACTTCCGTATTGTCGTAAAGCTCTTTGCCTCCCCGGTTTTCTTCCCAATCTGTCAGGCTTTCTGCCATGCGGATGACCAGATCGTAACAGCCGGTGAAGCCGTGGATTTCGTCGCAATAGCGTTTGTAAAAATCGTGATAGCGGGGATGGGTGTGGAATTTCTCGGACAGACAGACCAAATTTTCCGCCCCGGCTTGGGTAATGTCTGTCAGCTTCGGCTTTGTCATTGTTTCCTCCATAAGAAAAACCCTCGCAGAACGGGCGTCCTGCGAGGGTGTCTTCAGCCGCCGGATTAAGTTAGAGCGTTGCGCCTAACTTCGGGCCGCCGTTGCGACGGCCTTTCGCCTGTCCGGTGTCGGCTAACCGGATAGGAGCGGCAAGAAAAAACAGGCTCCATGTTTTGCATCGGCATCACCTATGGATTCTGCCGGACAAGGAAACTGCTACCGCGCAGCGCCGGGGCGTTCGGGTCGTAAATGAACGTGCCATTATTCAGGACAACCGGCTTCGCGTTGGAGTCGTAAATGAAACCCGATGCGCGAATATCGTGCCGGTCTGAATTTGCCCCCGTATCGGCGCAAGCGGCGCAACCGACGATGAGGGCGGCAATAAGGATTTTCCGCATGGTTATTGCCCCTGCTGCTGATCTTGCTGCGGCGGGGTGGTGCCATTCATGGGAATGCAATGCCAGTGCGCGAATTGCTCGGCCATTGCGTGCTGATCTTCCTGCTGCTGCTCAAGCGTTGTCTTCGGCGGCTGGTTGGGATCATCGGGCGGCAACGGCGTCGGCTGGCCGACATCAAGGGCATAACCGGCTGGACAGGACATCGAGCTGGTTGTCGGCACCACACCTTGAGCATGGGCGGCTGATGCGGATGCAATGAACGCAATGGATAAAATGATCTTCTTCATGGCTTGTTCCTTTCGTGCGGTGGGGGATTAAAAATTCTTGAATGAAATGCGAATGCGCTATTGCGGCTGGCACTCGAAAAAGATGGCGTTGTTGGAGCAGCCGCAATTGAACTGGAACCCGACGATGTTGTAACCGGGGTCGCAATAGAAGCTCTCGCCGCCGCTTTGATGGAGATTGCCGAGGCCACCGCCGCCGAAATTGGCCCAATTCGAGCCGTTGCAATACTGAATTTTGGTGCCGTTCCATCGCAATTCACCAGCAATGCTGCATGTCGCGCTGTTATCGTAAAGCACAGTTCCGGCACCCATCGGCTGCCAGAAGAAATCGCCGTTGGAATTGGGAATACATTGCAGGATGCCCTGCGTTTCGATTGTCGATCGCGCGGTGGCGATATTGACCGTGCTGCCGGTACAGGCTTGGCCGATTTGCTGCCCGAAAGCCGGACACGGCAAGGCGGCGACTGCGCCAAATAGCGCAATCGTGCGATAAAACTTATTCATGCTATGGCTCCTTTGAAATATGGATGCGGCGCTGGTGACATCGGCGCTACGCGCCGCCAGCGCCAGCTATCTCGCCGCCAAAAGGTGGCAAGCTCTATCTGATCGCGGGATGGTTTATGAAAAAAAGCCGCCAGACTTGGTGGCGGCTTTTTGTCTGACCGTTTTTACTTACACCTTTTGCAACGGTACCAAAATAATACCAAAAGTTGTTGGGGGAGTCAACAACATAATTACATTTCATGTAACATTATGTAATTCATAGAACTTTGGGAGATTTATCGGCCAGCTTCCAGAGATCGATAAGCTTTTCGAGGCCTCGATGAAAGGTTTCGAGCCGGTAAGCGCCGCCCGCCCATTCATCAAATCCGCAGACCGCTATGATGACGGTTTGTTGCGCCAACGACAGGACGCCATAGGCTTCGCGCAAGAGTTTCTCGCTCTTGATGACCATGAGGGCCGACATTTCAAGATCGCCGTGCGCGCCCACGCCCACATCATCTACCTTGATCCTCAACACGGCTCGCAAATATGCATGGCGGAACTTCATTCCGGCCTCATATTCGGCTTCGGAGATAAGTTCGCGCAGGAAATAGCGATCCAGCGTACATTCGGCAATGGCGCGATGGCGCTTCACAATGGCCTTGTTGTCAACGCTGCGATCAACGATTTCCGTCCTGACGCCGCCGTGCTGCCGGCGGCGCTCTTTCGTCGCCAATTCACCTACCCGAATGGATATCGCTTTCTTTTTATATCGCCGTTTTGACATGTTGCACCTTACCTTGCTTTTTTAAATAGGAATTTTAAAAGAGCACCGGACAATGCCCGAAGCGGATTACGTGATATGTAATTATATACAACCTTGGATTGAGAAATCGTTTATGTGCTGGCACACGGTTGTATTTTTTTGTATGTTGTCCGGTAAGACTCTGTTACATGTTTTATAGTAGGTTACATAAATGGTAGCGGAGAGTAAAAAATATGTTATGTCGCCCCACCATTTCCTGATATGGAGAGAGCCATGAAAAATAAAGCCAAGCAAACGAACCGGATTAAAGAACTGCTTCAAGAGCGGAATCTTTCGAGCCGCGCACTTGCCAAAATGATCGGCACTTCTACCCCGCATATGAGCAGGCTGGAAAGCGGCGAGACGCCTTTAAGCATCAAGTGGATTGCGAAAATCGCAGCGGCGCTGAAGGTGAATTCAAACGAGATTGTCGATTTGCCATTCGACAGGAAATTTACCGCAACATGCGACGATGCCTTGTTGGGTTCCGCAATTGGCTGGCTTATGGAAGCTTCAGATAAATTCAAGGTCAAATTATCCCGCCAAGACCTGTCACACTGGGCTGGCTATGTCTACAAGGGCGCGGTCGAGGAATCTTTAAATCATAATCAGACGCGTTATCTTGCCTTCTCAATCGTTAAAGTTATTCGACAAACAAAAGAATAAAAACTAATTTGTTTATATCCGTGGCTTTGTATGCTTTTGTCCCCACAGATATAGATCGGTGACAATTGAACGAAGCGCCAGCCCTTCCGGAGTAAGGTGGTACTCCACTTTTACCGGTATTTCAGGAAGCACATTGCGTGAAATGATTCCGGCCTCTTCCAGCTTGCGCAAATCCAAGGCCAGCATACGTTGTGAAATCCCCGGAATGTTTCTTTGCAGGTCGCTGAAGCGTTTAGGGCCATCCAAAAGAAAATATATCAAAACCGCCCGCCAACGTCCGCCGATAATGCGAGTCGCCTCTTCAAGTGGGGCAGAATGCTGGAGCGCCATTCATGCCCCCACTATTTAGTTTCTATTTAATCGGTCAGGCTGGAGTGATATCTTTCCAAGCTTACGCCAGCCTTAAGCCTACTTTTTGCGGAAATGCTGCAAAAATTCTCAATAACAGGTTGTTTTTTAAACCGGTTGTTGCGAGTTTAAGTCTCGCTGATCATCCCCCTCTTGAACCGAAGGGCCGTGGCGCGTGGTGATGTCCCGAGACTCCTTCATGCCCGCGCATACACCTCTTTCAAAATATCTCAGTGCGTATGGTATTTCCGTTCCTCAAAAAGTCCATTGTAAAGCAAGATAATAGGAAAGCTGATTGGTGTCGGCTGCGTTTTGAAGGCCGCGACCGGCGGAAAATAGAAGATGATAATTCTCCGTAAAATCGTAACTGCCACCAAGATTGAAACCGGTGGTATCCTGACCGCTAATTTTGTCGGCAGTCTGGTGAAAGAGTTCGCCGCCCAAAGTCAAATCTTCCGTGATTTTGCGCTGAAGCGCCCAACCAAAAAACCAGTAATTCTGGTTGCCTCCGCCGGGATTATTCCAGTACCCACCGCCACCATAGGTCTGCCAAGGATCAAAATCTTTTTGCAGCCATACCGGAAAAAATTCCTGTAAATGGCCATCGCCAAGATTCTGACGAGCATTGCCGGTGGGGACTTCCACGAGCGGATAAATAGCGGCCTCAGGCAACCAGCTATCTTCGCTTTCATGAATGAAGCGGTACTTGATTCCTAACTCGGTATCACCCAATCCATAAGCTTCGCTCCCATGAGGGCCAAAGAGTTGGTGCCTTCCTTCCGTTTCATTGTTAGCTGCCTGAAGGGTCATATGGATTTGAATGTCGGGCAGAAGCCCGTAGTTGGCGTCGATTCCCGGCAGTATGCCGCTTGTTCCACTTTTGTATGTGACGCCTTGAGTAAAAAAATTTAGCTCATAGTGCTGATAATCGACGGTTTCAGGATCATCGGTGAGAAATGGCGGGCCCGCCAAGGCCGGTTGTGGCAGGAAGAATAGGACGGCAGTCCCAATCAGAGTTAAGGCTCTGGCAATCAAAGCAACCGTCTCAGAGTGTCGTTTTCCGGTTTGTCGAAGAAACGGTGCCATATTGCTGCTACGACGTGTATGATGATTAGTACGAGAAGCGTGTAGGCGCATATCCCATGCAGGTCGCCCAAAATCTTGCCAAGCTCTTTATCATCAGGAAGGATTTTTGGCAATGGAAGGCCGAACAGTTTTACCCCTTTTCCAAGGCTATCGGACGTAGCATATCCCACCATTGGGGTAATCACCATCAGCACGTATATTGCGTAATGCGAAACTTTGGCCGTAGTTCGTATCAATGGGTGTATGCTATTGGGAAGTGGCGGAATGAACGTCGTGAGTCTGACAATGATTCTCAGGGCGACGAGAATAAGCACGGTCACGCCCAGAGATTTATGGAGATCGTATAAAAACAGTCGCGTTGGATTGTTTTTTCCGATGACGCCCTCAAGATATTCCATAAACCAGCCCAGAAATATCTGGAAAATGATAAGAAGCGCCATAACCCAATGCAGGGCGCGCAAGAATGGATGGTATTTTTTTGGCATATCAGGAACGCTCCCTTTTCAATTTGAAGTACCCAGCTTTTTCCATTCCATGCAGCATAGAATTATCACCTTACGAGCGTAAAAGTGACAGTGCTCACACTGTCCTTAATGTTGAACATCACAGGCGTTCCGGAATGATCCATCCAGACTTCATATCGCTCCTGCCCTGCATCGATTTGACACCGTCGCGTTCGCATCGAAGCGTCGTCAATCATAATTGACGCATCTTCGCAGATGTTGGCATGCACTTTTTCAACAAGGCCCGTATCCGGCATGAGGATCGTATCACCGCCCGGAGCGCCCGCAGACCACGGATTTGCTGACCGGAGCGTTCCTGGCGCTATGACCTTACTGTGTGGAGAGATAACGACGAAATGATCCGCTTCCGCATGACCATCGACTTCGGTTGGTTGGCCATCCTCCGTGGTGACCCCGTGGAAATAAACGAGACGGTCTTTAATCCAACGCTCGGTGCGAGAGACCTCTTGGTTATAAAGAGTGATCCCCAGAAGGGAGACTTTAATATGAGCTTCCGTGGTGATCGTCGTCGCATCAGCCGCTATTTCGACATCGTTGCTGTAGGTGCCTATCTCGCCATAGACAGAGTCATCGACCCTGTATGTATATCGTTGCTTGGAGGCGGCCGCCGAAGGCCCCGCTGCAACGACCATGCAAATCGCCGCAATGATCGCGGTCATTGCATTCTTGCGAATGCAAGGTGGGCGCAATTCATGACTGTGGCTGTGCATCATCGTTTTTCTAGTCCCCCGTTAATTGTTCGCTAATGTCCCACATCCGTTTCTGTATATTTTGGTCATATGATGTTGAGCTAGACACCATTGGGCCCCATCTTCCGAAATACTCTCCAGACACGTCAGCGAATTCCGGTGAGCAGGCAAGATGGATCGAAGTGGCCGCACCCTCTTCGGGCGTAAGAATGAAGCGCATCGCTATTCCCCAAAACGGTTTGAGCAACCGCCATGAACCAGTCGCACCTTCAAGCGTAACGATGTTTGTTGCCACGTAGCCGGGGTGTAATGCGTTGACGGTCACTTGCGTGCCTCGAATACGTCGGGCAAATGCATACGTGGTCAGCAGATTTGCAAGTTTCGCATTCGAATAGGCGCGCATTCCAACGCCGCGTCCATAGTCGCGCCGCATCTGCATATCGTTGAAATCAATTTTTCCGTGCTCATGCGCATCGGAATTGACATTGACAATGCGTGCGCCGACAGTCGCCTTCAATCTATCGAGCAACAGGTTCGTAAGAAGAAATGGCGCAAGATGATTGACCGCCAGCGTCATTTCGATGCCGTCGACGCTCTCGGTGCGTTTCGGGAACATCGCGCCGGCGTTGTTTACCAGCACGTGCAACCGTTCATATTTATGGTTGAATTCGGCGGCAACCGCGCGGACTTGCTGCTGGGACGAAAGGTCTGCAATTAATAAGTCGGTTGCGCCATTTCGGGTCAATATCTCAATTTCCCGTGCGACTGACTCTCCTTTTTCTCTGTTCCTGCATATGAGAACGACGGTTGCGCCCCTCTTCGCCAGTTCAAGAGCAGTAACTTTGCCGATTCCGGAAGTCGCACCGGTCACGATGCATGTTTTCATCCTCATGTCGTTCAAATCGCTCATAAGATTCGTAATGCGAAGGGCATCTCCACCACATCAAGTTTGGCTATTCAGATGAGGGGGGCGCGGGTAAAATCGGTTTGTCTGACGAAACACAGCGCGGAAATAATTGTCGTTCGGCTGCTCAACTTCCGACACGCTCACTGCGACAAGAGATGTCCACGGCACGGCCGGATAAAGGTGATGCGTGAGGTGAAGATGATGGTTCATCACGAACGGCCGGAATACCTGCGGCAACGCGAAATTTCTGGCTCCTTCTGGCTCGTCAAGCGCGACGCCATGATGCGCGACATTATCCGCAAACGAATGCCACACACCGCGCACATACATAGTAGCCAACAGCATTGGCCACCACGCGCCATACATCCATGCGCTTGCGCCGTACAGAGCCAGCGTCATGGCAAACTCGCGTCGCGTACGGCGTCGTTTGGCCATATTCATCACCAGCGACACAAATAGACGCCGTACTTTGGCATCGCCATCATTATTGGCCGGGATCGCTTTTTCCATCAGGCGCACCCCGAGCGACATGGGCATGCATGCGATCAGCGGCGTCACCAGCAAAGCCAGATACACACCGCCAAAGAGCCGCGCCCGGTAGCGCAGCCAAGCAAGCAGATACGGGCCACGCCCGTCATACACATCGGGCCGGTCGTGGCCGTGCCGGGAAAACCGATGATGAATCGTGTGGCCGAAGCGTGTACCGTCGAAAGGCAACCCAAGCGTGACGGATAGAAGCCGTGCGCAGAATTCATTGGTGCGATGGTTGGGAAACAGGTGAAAATGAATAGCCTCGTGAATCAGGCCCCAATGAAGCGGCTGGATCAGCATGATCGGCAACAGAAGCCATACGGCACGCATGCCATAATCGCGTAACACAAACGGCATGCCGAAAAGTTGAAACAGCGTGCCGCCGAGTACGATACAAATGAGAAAAAAATTGAGACGGGCCGGGATCGGATTCCGACCACTCATTCTGTGGGTGATTGAAACGGCGGGTTTGGGACGTTTCTCCGACGTATCCAAATGATTAATTTCACTGTATTGCATGCATTCCCTTAAAGCCATCGTGCCTGTCGATCAGGTCTCTGCATGGACAGGAATTGGCGTGAACGATAGCTTTCCGCGAGGTACGCGAAACCAACAGCGGTAGTGGCGCTTCCGGTGTTCTAATTTCCGCTGAGCCGATCCAGAGCGGATAATCTGACTAACTTTACAAGCTGAAGCGAACCTTAAGCGGAGATAATTATTTATTTTCGTGCGATTGAGCCCTTGGCTCTCTCATGGAATCAACACCGGCGTGACGAGCACCCCCTCGACACCAAGCTCATTATTGCGGTGCTGATTATAGGCGCTGCGCATTTGCGCGTAGAAGTCGAGCGAACCGCTGCGCAACGCGTCAAGTACCTCTATGTTCTGCTCACGCTTCGTTATGCCGCCCACGCTGAAATCGACAATCTCGAAAGTGTCATAGGTGTTAGTGCCGCCGGTGTGCACCGCATACTGCCAAGGCGACATGATGGTATCGACGCCAACGCCGACGGCATCGCGTATATTTGACGGCCCAAACAACGGCAATACAAGATAGGGGCCTGACCCGACGCCCCATACATAAAGCGTCTGTCCGAAATCGCCTTTTTGTTGATAGAGTTTCCAGTCGTTCGCCCAGTCGAACATGCCGCCGATGCCAAGTGTGGTGTTAATGGCAAAACGTTCGGCAGTGGTTCCAGCATGATCAAATTTACCTTGCAACAAGTTATTGGTCAGGATCACCGGCTCGCGCATGTTACTGAGAATGCCGGATATGCGGTCACGGATTTCGGGTGGTATGAACGCGCGGTCGAGTTCGGCGAGCGGTCTTAGCAGCAAGCGGTCGAGAAAATCGTTAACCTCGAAGATGGGACGATTTACATCCTCCAGCGGATCGTTGAATGTTGTACCATTATCATCCGCTGTTTTCTCCGGCGGGCTCGGCGTATCTGCGGGGGCAGCGCTGGTCACCGATGGCGCCGGGGCCGACGCGACCACGAGTGGCACGACGGGCGAAGATGGTGAGGACGTAAAGCTGAATGAAGCAAACGCCGGGGTCGATACAGCCATAAACACAAATGTCATTGCAGCAATGACGCACTCGGCAGTTCGCTTATGCAGATTACTCATAGACGGCCTTGGGAAATGGGCGTTGAAAGTGGCGGATCGACCGAATTGCGGGGCTTTTAGTCGCGTATACCCTTATGCTCCCGATCCAGCCTTGGTTTGCTGGGTTCTCCGCCGGAAACCCCCCGCCTAAATTTAGGCTGTGGAGAAAACGCATAAGGGCAACTTCTGTGGGCGCAAAGAAGAGACGACAGCCAAAAAATATCGCCTTCACCGTGCACCACCCAACATGAACCATAACGAGGGTGCTGGCGAACAAAATTCCAACAGCTAAGAGCGACATTATGCCGCCACTATTTTCTTCCCGTTCATGCATTTTTTCGGTTCGGCATTCCGTTCGTCGCGGCCCTCGGCGTAACCCAACCAATACTCCGCGGAAGCGGTCGTGCCCGATGGATAGGGACATGCTTCAACACCGCGAGCTTCCAGCCCAGCTGTTTTTCCGAGTTTCCATGCCTCAGCGCGATTCTGTAACACCGCGACGATCTCTCCAAAGATTGAACCGGTATGACCGAATAACTTCGTTTGCGGTTACTTTCGAGTTAAACTTTCTTATTAAAGACGACGCTTGTAGTTGATGATGCACCCTTTGCAGGAGTGGCGGACTGCGGCGGCGCGAACCCGCCATTTGCCGCTTCTGCCAGCTTGGTCTTGGAAGATTCGGCTGCTTCGACAGCGGCGGGATCGCCGTCAGGGGCTGTGCCGCCCTTAGGCGTTGTGAGAACATTGGCTTGGGGCGCGCTGGTTGCCGAACTGATAGGGGGAACGCTCATGATGGACTCCTTAAGGGGGTGTGGTTGCATTAGTTTGGATTCTGTTTTTCCAAACTTAAGCCAGCCTTAAGGCTATTGTTGTTTTTGCCCAGAAGGGTTGTTTTTGCCTAGCGAGACGCCAGACACTAACTGCAGTTCTACCTTTTATATATTTATATATCGACATTTCCTTCAGCATAAATGTTCGGAAGTTGGCATCAGCCTTGCAAGGTGGCAGGGCGTCGAAGCATGGCGAACGTGCTCTGCTTTGGCGACCAGTCGTTGAATTGAGATTTGTCGATGTTCAGCTTCTGGAACCGTTGGTTGTGCCGTCGGTAAACTTACAGGGATTCCCTTGAAGTTTAGCTTCTTCGCAACCAGCGTTAACTCGTTCAGGAGAACATACAATGGGTATGTCTATCGCGGCGAGTCGTGCATCGGCTGTGCAGTTTTCACAGCCGGTAAACCCTCAGCCACCTGCGCCCGTTGCGCCAAAAACGGGTGACAGTGGGGCCCAAAGTGTTACGGCGGTGGCTAAGCAGCCATCAGCTCTTAACACCACGGGTCTTCTCGGAACACTACTTAATGCAATAGCGTGACGAGCAACCGGGGTCAGGTAGCCCATCGGCAGTCTGATCCCGGCCACTCCGTCTTCCAAGTCGACGAAACGATAAAAGTTGTGTGAGCTCACCAATGCTTCATCATGGCCCCATCGCTGCTGTTGCCGCTCGCGGCCCCTATATTGCCACTGCTGGGTACGATAATCAGATAATCCTGTGGAACGCAGCTACGCGAGAACCGCTAGCCCGCTGTGTGCACGACCATCTGGTGAACTATTGTACATTTAATGCTGATGGAACTCTGATTGCATCGGCCAGTAGCGATTATTCCGCCCGCATCTGGGAAGTTCCATCCTTAAGATTGAAGGCCGCTCTGATCGGTCATAGCGACGATGTGGACATGGCGGTTTTCTCGCCGGATGATCGGTTCGTTGCGACATGCGCGCTTGATCGTACGATCCGGGTTTTTGATACTACGGGGCGTTGCCTGAAAATCTTTCGTGGCCACACAGGCAATATCATTTCGCTTGCCTGGATGCGCGATGGCAAACGTCTGGTTTCGTGCGGCGTCGATGGTACCATACGCGAATGGGACGCTGCGACAGAAAAAGAGGTTAGCTGCCACGATATTTCTGTTCGCACCGATACGCTTGTGATCGATGCAGATGGAAAAATTTTTGCCGGAGACGACAAGGGACGCATCGCAATTATTGCAAACGAAAAGATATCTTATGTGCAGGCACATCGGGCCGGTATTAAGAAAATTGACTATGACGAAGAGAAAAAGGTGTTGGTCACCCTGAGCTATGATCGCACGATGGCTCTTTGGCAGATTTCCGGCGCGCAAGACATCTGCGAGATTTCACGCACCGAGTTTCCGGCATTGGTCTGGGCGAGATCAGCAGCCTTTATTGGGACAACGAAAATTGCCGTCGGCACATTCGGATCAACCTTTGGCGTTTTCGACTGGCAAACGAACCAATGGGATATGAACTGCATCATTCCCGATACGAGCCTGAATGCAGTCGCCGTCGTTGGTGACGCCCAATATGCTATCGGAGACGCGGGAATCCTTTTGCTAAATGGAAAGCCCGCCGCGCATATCGGCAGTCTTTGTAACTTTCTCTTACCAGTAGATGATTGGATTCTGACCGGCGGGCAACTCGGTCAATTATTCAACGCGCGAACCGGCAAGGTACTATATCAACATCATTCTCCGCTCAATTGCGGGGTGAGCTTCCTGCGCAACAACAAAAGGCACATCGTAGTGGGCAGCTACACAGGTGAAGCCATTATATATGGAGTAGAAAATTCTGGCGAACTGACGCTCGTAACGACTTTGAAAATTTATGAGAATGCCATCAAGGGGCTGGTGGCGACTGATGATCGGATATTTTCGGTGTGCGCAAATACCGCCGTCGCCTGGCATAATATTTCGGATTTTAAACTTATCCGGATGGTCAAGAATGCCCATGAACGGATAGCAAATGGTTGCTGCCGTGCGGGGCCGGATGGTTTTGCCAGTATCGGTCGTGATCGCAAGCTGCGCATCTGGATCGGTGACCGGGAAGAAGTCTATGAGACTCCTCATCCCAATTCCGTGAAATGTATTTGCTCCAGCAAGGATCGCAACACATTGATGACCGGCGCCTATACGGGAACCGTTGCCGGTTTTGACATGGCGACGCGAAGCTGGCGTTCGTTTTCGCGTCTCACGGCCTCCGGCATCTCTTCGCTGACTTTTGATGCCCGCCAAAGTCGGTTTTTGGCCAGTTCGTATGATGGCCAAATCTATGCGATCCGGTGATTTCATCATGACACGCTCCTCAAAACCGAAATTATTACTCTTTCCGGCAAGCCTGCGACGGGAATCTCATCAACGCCGATTGATAAATTATCTGGCCCAATGCATTGGCGGTCGATGCGAAATTGACATTTTGCAGGAAGTGAACCTGCCTCTGTTCAATCAGGATCTGGAGCAGTCGGAGCCGATAGTTAAATCGGTGATGGACGTACACCAACGATTTAATAGGGCTGACGGTATTATCGTGGCTTCGCCGGAATATAATGGCCATGTCTCGCCTTATCTGAAGAATACCGTCGATTGGGTATCGCGAATGGCCAGAATCGATACGCGCTATGCCGTAATTAATCCCTTCCGGAACAAACCTCTCCTGCTAAGCAGTGCTTCGACCGGCTGGACAGGCGGCATCCTCGGCTTAAAAGATGCGCGTTCGATCTTCACTTATCTCGGCAACCTGGTCGTTGCCGATCAGATATGCGTATCTGACGCCGATCAGTGGGTGCAAAACGATTCATATAAATTTGCACCGGATTTTTCCGCGCATATCGAGCGCGTTGTGAGTGAATTTGTTTCCCTCGTCGAACGTTTGGGAGGAAACAAATCTGATTGCATATCGGATGGCACGGAAAGGGCGTCTGCATGATGGCCCGCGCATCTAAAGCCTATCATTGGCCTGTATTCGAGCGTGTATTATGCGGAACAATGAGCGACCGTGAACGGCTTGGCTTGCCCGATTGCTACGTAGCCAGCCGCTACGAACAGGATTACCCCTCTCTTTATGAACGCTTGCGCTCGCTTGAAAAAGACGAGTTGGCGAAGCGTTGTGAGCAGGCCAACGCATCGCTCGTCGAGCGTCTAGTTGCGGGCAATCTTCTGGGGCTTGTGGGCGACCCGCGGATTAACACGCTCAATCCCCCCATGATTAGCATAAAGGGAGGTGATGTTGAGATCGGATTGCCGCTAAAGGACATTGAATCCGTCTTCAAAAACTATGCTGGACTTGGATTGGATAAAAAATGGATTGCTAAGGAATGTCCCCGGCACAAAGTCAACCTTCGGCCTTACGCGATTGGCAAATATCCCGTTACTAATCAAGAATACCGGCATTTTCTCTTGGATACCAGCCATGCCGAGTTACCGACGAGTTGGCAGTTCCGTAGATTTCCGCAGGAATATGCCAATCATCCCGTTTATTCGCTCAGCGCCGCAGCAGCCGATGCCTACTGTCAATGGCTCGCCCGCAAAACGGGGCGAGCCTTCCGCCTCCCGAGCGAAACCGAGTGGGAATATGCCGCCGCCGGAGCATCCGGACATGAATTCCCTTGGGGAGAAAATTTCGAGGCCGACTGCGCCAACACAGCGGAAACGGGGCTATTTCACAGTAGCCCGGTCGGAGCTTTCGTCAACGGTAATTCGCCATTTGGCGTATCCGATATGGCGGGCAATGTAGAGGAATATGTAGCTGATAGTTATGCCGCATATCCCGGCGGAGATTGGATTGCCGACCACTTGGTAGAGATAAACGGTATGTACCGAATCGCGCGTGGTGGCAGCTTCGCGCGCTTCCGTGACCTTGCGCGCACGCGTCGTCGGCATGGGCATAATCCGTGTTCGGGAACCTATGTCATGGGCTTACGCTTAGCCGAACATACCCTCTTACTACCTGTGAATTAAACCCATGGCACATCTTCTGCTTCTTGATGTTCCCGGCGGCAACGATTTTACTGTGCTGGAAGATGCAATCAGCATGGGACACGAAGTCACGTTTTGTACCAGTGACCTAAATCATTACCGCCGTCAGGGAGAGATCACTCAAGAACGCTTGAGCCTTGCTCAAGAAATTGTCGAAATTCGTTCTTTTAATACCCCTGCTTTCGAACGCAGTATGATCGAGCGACACGATAAAAAGCCATTCGACGCCATTTTGTGCCTTATCGATATTCACATGATCGAAGCAAGTGATCTCGCAAAGAAACTGGGCTTGCGTTTTCTAAATCCTGTTTCGGCGCGATTGATGCGCGATAAGTTCAGTGTGCGCGAGACATTGGCCAAGAAAGGAATCCGTCAGCCCCGATTTGCTCTGGCTCATACGATAGATGAATTGTGTCACGCCGTATTAGAGGTTGGCTATCCGGCCTTGGTTAAGCCATCCGATGGATATGGCTCACAAAACATATTTCTGCTAAGGACTGAGGAAGATTTTGATGTCCATGCCGATGTCTTCGTTCAGACCTTTCAAAAGCCCACCGATTATGGTTTGGGCATCCACGCGAATAATCGTTTTCTGGTCGAACAATACATAGAAGGCCGTTTGATAGGTTGCGATGTGTTTTCGGACAGGCATGCGCGAAAACTTCTTGGCATCAACGACAAGCTCATGTTTCCACCACCTTCATTCGCCATCCGGGGCAGCTGTTTTCCGTCCGACCGTTACGACATACAAAAAATAAGTGATTACGCATTCGCCATACTGGATGCGGTAAATTTTGAATTCGGGGCTGCCCATATCGAGATAATGATGACAGAGGGAGAACCTTATCTCGTCGAAGTGAATCCAAGACTGGTAAGCGCACAAATTCCTTATCAGATGGGCTATGCGCTGGAGAGATCAATCTACGCCGATCTTATAAATCTTCATCTTGGTGAACTGGTTTCTCCGCTGCCTTACGATGCCCCGTGTTGGTTTAGCGCTATTCGCTGGATTACAGCCAGTCGGCAGGCCGTACTCGAAAATATTAAATTGCCAGAACATACAGACCCGTTAGTTCGCCGCGTGGCGCTTTTTAAAGAGTCTGGAGATGATGTGAGGCCGCCGATCACCAATGGTGACCGTCTCGGTTACGTGATCGCCGTCGGAAAAACGCAGAAATCAGCAGAGAATTTGGCAGACAGCTATGTGAGGGACACCCATGTTGAATTTCGATGATGTTCGTAATGGACAAACTCGTGCCCGATACCACGACGAAAAGTGCAGAATGCACCAATGTAAATCCGTTCAGAAAATCTTCCCTCATAAGTTCGCAAACTGTCGGTTGCCAACCGAATGGGGTGAATTTGAGCTTTGTGCCTTGATGGACCCACAAACTGGTATTGAACATATTGCGTTGACTATGGGTAGCGTGGATGACGGTAAACCCGTGCTTACACGGGTTCACTCTGAATGTTTGACAGGGGACGGATTTTACAGCTTGCGCTGTGATTGCGGCCCACAATTACAAGCCGCAATGAAAGCCATCGCATCTCAAGGGCGCGGCGTCATAATTTATCTCAGGCAAGAGGGGCGTGGCATTGGCCTAATCAATAAAATACGCGCTTATGCTCTGCAGGAAAATGGCGCGGATACCGTGGAAGCAAACCATATCCTCGGTTTTCCCGAAGACATGCGTGACTATGCTGGAGTGAAAATGTTGCTCACGGCATTGGGGGTTTCTTCGGTGCACTTAATGACCAACAATCCAAGAAAAATTGAGGCTTTGCGAGCACTAAGCATTAATGTCATCAGCCGCATTTCTCTTCATGTTGGCGAGAACTCACATAACTTGCAGTATCTGAAAACAAAAGCTGAAAAAATGGGGCACATCACTTCATAGGGCAAACGCTTGCTGCTGACGGTAAGCTAAGCGAATCTCAGGAAATGAAACTAGTATCCGGAAATTGCAAAATAGCTTTCAATCCCCGGCTCGTGCTCTTGTTCCGCAAGTTCAAGGTGGCACCCATGATCTTTGCGGCGCGCTTATCATTTGTCGAGTACGGCGATTCGTTACGTATTATTTTAAGGCTTGTTAGCCGAAAATACCCCATATTTAATCCTGCGCTGGATAAAAGCCTCATGCATATTTAAAACCTGTTTTCCAAAAATTATTCCACGCCAGCCGGACAGTTTAAATATTTTTAGGAAAGAATATCTTCGCAGGCTTGCCATACCAACTTTCCATGTTTCTTTCACGTGTTCCGACCAGTCCAGCTTTTGCTTTATAACAAACCCCTGTTCCTGCAAAAGTTTTGTATAGTGATCCATTGTCGGCATATAGGGCAGCTGCAATGAAATACACAATTTTTTATATTTCTTTGCCTGTAGATCTTGGTATTCCTCCGCGCCAGAGCACCATGTCGCTAAAATTAATTTGCCGCCGGGCTTTAGCACACGAAACGCTTGCTGAATGAATAACTGTTTGTCATAAAATTGTTCACAGCTCTCCAGCGACCATACAATATCGAATGTATTGTCAGGAAAACTCGCCAGCGATAATGCATCCTCGACTTTAAAGCTTACATTATTGATCCGCTCTTTTTTGGCTAAGCCCGTTGCTATGTCCACTTGCTTCTGACTCAGAGTAATTCCCGTGACGCGGACGTCATATCTTTTTGCAAGATAAAGACTGCTACCTCCTAATCCACAACCTGCATCGAGAATTTCCATCTGTGGCGAAATCTCCAAAAGAGCCACCAGCTTTTCGATCAGTTTTTCTTGCGCCTGGACTGGAGTTTCGCGATGATTTTCAAAATAGCCATGATGAATATGCGGCCCCCAAATGGTTTGCCAACCTTTTGATGTTTTGTTCCAAAAATCCACAATACGGCGTGTGGTCTTCACGCGGTCTGGCCCAACAGGGCAGTTAGTTTTTATTTTTTCCGTAATCATCTCATCACCTTTAGAGTAGAGGGAATCACCATTTTTAATGCCCCGCCGTTCGAAACAGCATGCTTTCGGCAGTCAGGCCGGGGCCGAACGCCATGGCGCAGCCTTGCCCGGCTGGAGTGTCAGGTGTCATCATTTCTTTCAAGACGAACATGACGGTTGCCGACGACATATTGCCGAAGCGCCGCAGAATATCGCGAGATTGCCGCAGCTTTTCATCTGGAATCCCGACGCTTCTTTGTACCGCATCAAGAATGGTGCGACCACCGGGATGAACCGCCCAATGCAAAATGTCGGCACGCGCATGGCCGTTTAAAATAGTGTCGAGGTGAGGTAGCAGTCCTTTGGCTACCGTCGCGGGCACACACCCCAGCAAAATCATATCGAAACCAAAGTTTCCAATATGCCAAGTGATCTCACCGGCGCTGTCCGGTATGACTGCCGCATGAAAACTCTGCAACTCGATACCGAGCGGCTTCGCGGATACAATGCTGGCGGCACAGCCATCGGCAAAAATCAGGAAAGACAGAAGCTGTTGCAGATCGTCGGTCTCTTGCAGATGCAAGGTACAAAGCTCAAGATTGAGAATGACGACCTTGCTTGCTGGTTGCGAACGCACGATATGGCGCGCCAGTTTCAATGCGTTTATAGCGGCGTAACACCCCATAAAACCGACAATCGTTCGCTCAACCGAAGGGTTTAGGCCATAATGTTCTATTACCTGAAGGTCGATGCCGGGAGCATAGAAACCGGTGCAGGTCGTGACGATAAAATGGGTTATGGTGTCTTTTTGCTCGGCAAGATGCAGCTGATCCAGCGCGCGTTTCGCCAAGGTGAAGGCATGGCGCTCGTACAAACGCATCCGCGTCTTAGTGTCGGGGAAGGTACCGTGCCGGAAAAGGCCATCGGCATCAAATCCTTCTTCATCGGCGCCTGGCGGCTTCAAAACGGAATAACGATGGTCTATCTGCCCGCGATCCGCCATGCGTTTTAGTAAGCCGCGCCGGCGACTTTCCTTAAGCAGTGAAGGAGCGCGCGCGACAAACGTCCTGTGTATGTCGTGATCCGGCACGGCGGTGACGATTTGATTTAGATAAGCCTCGACCACGATTTTCCTTCACTGGTTGTTGTTAACTAGCCGATCCTGTTTCTTGATTAGGTATTGATCTTGTCCTTTTTGTAGTGGGTAATTACTTCATTAAGATCGGCAAGCTCTTCGCCACCTTGTGCACAAAGTCTTTGCAACCTAGCTGGTGCGATTAGCCGCAGTGCAAAGCTGAAGGCTTCGAGAGACATATTCGCGGCTCCGAGCGTGCCCACGTGAGCGGCTAGAAGGCGGTTGAAGGTGCGAGGCCGCGCGGCAAGCGTGGAAATTACGCGCCGCCGCAAGCCGTCGTTTCTGTCCATCGAGAGCAGCAGTCGTGCCATCAGTCGCGGCATCCGGCTTGTCCGCCGGTGGGCGGCTTCATACATCGGAAGATTGTCGGCAGCAAGCGCCTCCGCAAGAAAGCCTGCCTGGCGAAACGCCAGCCAGAGGCCGTCGCCGGTAACCGGGTCGACTGATCCGGCCGCATCTCCTATCAGGGCAATCTGTCCGCGCGTAACAGAGGTCAATTTGGCCGACGTCGACAGCGCGCCGCGCAAGGGAGTTATTGTTTCCGCGCTCCCGAGGTGCCTGCCGAGCCTTGGAAACAATCTGCACAGATCCAAACGGACCCCCGGTGCACCGCCAATCAAGACGATACACACTTCGGTTGGACCGACTGGCGTAACACATGCCTGCCATCCCTTAGACCAATACACCTCAACAAAGTCCGTCCAGGGTCGGATGGGAAAGTGTTGGCGGACCCCAAACCGGTGCGCCCCGTTCCAAATCGGTTGCAGTCCGGCCCATTTGCGGACACGAGAATGAATTCCATCGGCCCCGATCACCCAGCGGCAACGCACCGCGTGGCCATCAACTATCACCCCTGTTTGATCAATGGCATCAACTCGTGATTGCCAATGGAGTGCAACGCCGGCTTTTTCTGCATGTTCCTGAAGCACCCGGTGCAGACGTATGCGACGAATGCCAACGCCGTGACCCTCTGGGAAAGATGCTTCAGCCGATTGTGCCTCGTCGATAAAGCGAATGCCGCGGAATGACACTCCGTCGTCTGTACCGAGTTCTACGCCTATCCGTCGCAGTGCCGCGACGCCATCAGGCATCAGCCCCTCACCGCATGCTTTGTCGATCGGCGGCTGAGCCCGATCCGCTACGACAACGCTCAAACCCTGTTGGCGCACCGCAAGCGCGGCAGCAAGTCCGGCAGGGCCGCCGCCAACCACGAAGACATCCGTTTGGGCCGGCAATCGGCTCATGACTGGAAGCGGCGGGTAGGACGTTTCATCCGTGTCCTCCACATGAAGTTTTGGTGAATGGTCGCCCGAGCCAGCCAGTGAGATTTTTTCGAGATGACGGGACGGAGCCGCACAATTTAATACCGTTACAGGGAAGTGATGGCACGGCGCGCGATTCCAAGTGCATCCGTCCAAAAGGTGGCGGACGTGTGCATTAAGTCTACGACCTGCCGCAGAGCAGCTACATAATGGTCAAGCTGCGCATCGTCGATCATGAGCGGCGGCGCGATCTTCAGCACCATGAAATTGTTGCCGCAGACTTGGTTCAATATATGGTGATCACGGAACATCCGCATGACAAGTATTTGACCGAAAATAGCCGGATGGATCTTCATTAAGGTCTCGAAGGGAAACCGAAGTTTGAGGGATTGTGGAGGTTTGAACTCGATTGCGTTCAACAAGCCAAGGCCGCGGATTTCACCAACCATTTCATATCCGGCAAGATTTTCTTTAAGGGTCTGGCGAAGGCGCTCACCCGCCTGTGCCGCGCGGTCGCCTAACCGCTCATCTTGCAGGACATCGAGCACGGTAAGGCCGGCGCGCATTGAAAGGCTGTTTTCCCCGAAGGTTGAGGTGTGGATAAGCGCCCGCTGCAAAGAGCCATAAACCGAATCGCAAATCGCGTCCGACATTAAGACAGCACTGCACGGTACCAATCCGCCGCTGAGAGCTTTGGCCAACACAACCATGTCAGGTTCAACCCCGAAATGGTGTGCGGCGAGGAACGGCCCGGTGCGGTAGAAGCCAGTTTGAACCTCATCGAGCACAAACAACGTTTGCGTGCGGCGGCAGAGAGCTTGGGCTTGGGCAAGATAATCCGCTGGCGGCATAACAACGCCCCCCTCGCCTTGGATCGGTTCCAATACAAAAGCAGCAAACGACCTGCTGGTTAGCTTGCGCTCTAAGTCCTCGATATCGCCAAACGGGGTGGATACGGTTTCGCGCAGAAGGAGTCCGAAGTCTTCTTTCCAGAAGGGTTCAGACATCAAGGAAAGTGCGCCGCAGGTGAGACCATGAAAGCCCCCGGCAGCATAGAGAATGCCGGGCCGACCAGTGCGCGCACGGGCGAACTTGATCGCAGCTTCAATCCCCTCGCTGCCCGAGCACGCGAAGAACGCTTTGCTCAGTCTGCCGCCCGCGAGTTCGCACAATCGCGCCGCAAGTTCACCGGCGAGGTCGGCGACGTGATTCTGCAGCATCGCCGGTCCGGCTTGGTCGAGCTCATTCTTGAGAGCTGCCACGATGCGAGGGTGATTGTGGCCGACATTGTGAACGCAGTATCCCGAGTTGAAATCGAGAATAACTTGATTGTCCGAGGTATGCAGTTCAGCCCCCTGACACCGCAGGTATTTTACGTTCATTTGCAATACGTCGAGCAACCGAACCCATTGGGGGTTGATGTATCGCTCATAGAGGTTCGTAGTGTCTTCGCGAATATCAATTTTGCTAAGCTGTTCGAACATGGAATGAATGCCGAGGAGGGTTGAATACGTGCGGATAAACCGTCCGGTAAGTTAGTAATTGAGTGAGCTTAAGTGAACCTTAAGAAGAAATTTATTTAGTGTTTCGACTTATCGGCTGCGAGCAGCGTTTTACAAATCAAAAACGTATTACATCCGTCACGGATTTTATCTCACTCAAAGGGACACTCTTCAGAATTTTGCCCTCGTGATCAACTTTTGCAAGTAGCGGCTCCGTTGCAGTGATGCCGCTGGAGTTACGCCAGTCGTCTTCATCCACGAACTGGGGAACAATATGAGCGTGCAGAGTCTCGTCGGTTCCGCTGCGCATGCCGCTTTTAATGAAGTAGTGAGCAACACCAGGTGCATCGATGATGGGAAGTTCGTACCAGCCGAGGGCATTATTTGCATCGTGCGCTTTTTGTAATAGTGCCATAACGCGAGCCGCTTCTTCGCGCTGCTCGTGGGCGAAAGCAAAGATCACCAAAGTAGGTTTGCCTTGGAAGTCCGCCGGTAAATGCACGGCGTCGCCGGCAAGATTATCCATTTCTGAGTCCGGCACCTGCTCTGCGAACGCTGGCTGCGCCACGATGATTGCGAGGAGGAAAGCTAGCAGACGAATGTTCATGACGAACCTCTGGGCCGGTGTTGATTGCGGCGGTGAGTGGTACACCTTTTCGCGCATTGCGCAAGGTTGATGAGGGCTAAGGGTTTATTATCACTACGCCAATCTTTTAAGGTTCGCTTCATGTTGGCGTGTTAAGTGTCCATTAGCCAAATGCGGCTATCCGCGAGGAACTGCGTATGTTGACCATGAGTATTGTGCAGGATTCGAATGAGACGGGACGTTTGCATTTCAATGCCAATGCACTGCGTACCGCCGGGCGAATTGGCGCTTCCATTATCGACATTTCACCTTATTTTTCGCCCGAGCGGAAGAAGGTGGAGGAGTTTATTCGCCAAGTTTACGCAAAAACCTATCAGGCGGATATCGATATTCACTACTCCACCTTGATGAGCGTACGCACCGCGAGCGGGAACATCCTGAGCGCTATTGGCTTTCGTTATGCGGCAGCGGAGCCTTTGTTCCTCGAGCATTACACAAACCAGTCGATTGAACGGTGCCTTTCGGCGCGCTATGGAAAAATAATTGAACGCAACGAAATTGCCGAAATCGGTAACCTCGCTTCGCTTGGCAACGGGGCATCGATTTACCTTTTTGCGGCGCTGTCCTCCTACCTCCACGCACGCAAGATTCAATATGCCACGATGACGGGCACGAAGAAGCTGCAGGAACATTTGCGCAAACTGGGACTTGAACCGCGCGCGCTATGCAAGGCAAATCCGGCACTTTTGTCAGACGAAGAACGCCTGCGTTGGGGTTCGTACTACGAACAAAACCCGCAAGTGCTGTGTGGGAACGTTGATGAAGGGGTGCAGCATCTGCAAAACGCGCTTGGCATAATGTATGAAGAGCGGCCCGAACAACCCCTCTTCCCACGCCTGCATTTTAAGGGGACAGAATGACCCTGTTCGCGGCCCTCGCGTTGCATGCTTCGGCAAAGCCGAATCAGATAGCGCTCCAAGGTGACGGAATTTCGTTGACCTATGGCAAACTGCAACTGGCAATTTCTGAAAAAGAAAAACTTCTTAGTAATGCGAAAGTCGACGTACTTGGTCTCCAGCTTGCCAATTCCATCGATTGGATTTTGTGGGATCTCGCCACACTAAAATCGGGCGTTGTATGTGTTCCACTGCCGCCATTTTTTACGGCCGAGCAAAAAGCGCATGTGCTGACCAGCGCGGGAATCGATACGTGTGCAGACGGTGATCGGCTTGTTGCTTTACCTCCTCAAAGCAGGGCTTTCATTCCTGCGGACACTGCAAAAATCACCTTCACGTCAGGTAGCACGGGCGCCCCTAAAGGCGTGTGTCTGAGCGCGGTGGGGATTGAGCAACTTTCGCAGTCGCTTCTTACGACCATTGGTCCCGAATATGGCGAGCGCCATCTGAGTGTGATGCCATTGGCGATTCTGCTCGAAAATATTGCCGGGGTGTATACGGCGCTGATGGCAGGTGCGGAGGTATTTATTCCCGGCGCAGCAAGCATCGGCATGGGCAATCCCTTCCGTCCAGATTTCGTGCAATTGGCGAACTACATTGCTCAACACAATATCACCTCCATCATCCTTACGCCGGAATTGCTGGGCGGCTTATTGAAAGCCGTTCGTGGCAATGGCCACCAGTTTTGCGCATCTTTACGCTTCGTGGCAGTAGGTGGCGCTACGGTGCCACAGGCGCTTTTGCATGCCGCACGCACCGAAGGGTTGCCAGTCTATGAAGGTTACGGGTTAAGCGAATGTGCTTCCGTGGTGGCGCTGAATACACCTGCATCTGACCATCCGGGCACGGTTGGAAAAATTTTGCCGCATGTGCAGGTGGAAATTCGTGATGGGGAAGTAATGGCGCACAACCCGGTATTTCTGGGTTACTTAGGGGAACCCGCGCGAAATGCAGCAGATTGGTTTGCCACAGGCGATAATGGAGCTTTGGATGAGAACGGCGTACTGAGCATCTCTGGCCGCAGGAAAAATACTATTATCACCACCCAGGGACGCAACATTGCGCCTGAATGGGTGGAGAGCATTCTGCTCTCGCAACCAGAAATCGCTCAGGCATTTGTCTATGGCGACGACTTGGCTTTTCCACAGGCGCTGATTGTGCCTGCAGCAAAGGACACGTCACTTTCCGAGGCCATAGCCCGCACCAACGGCTTGCTGCCAACCTATGCACAACTGGCACGGTTTGATGTCGTGCCGCCCTTCACACCGCAAAACGGCATGCTGACGGCTACCGGGCGTTTGCGTCGCAACGAGATTAAGCGGGCTTATCAACTACTCATGCAGGGAGAGGAGAAATATGACGTTTTACGAAACGTTGGTTGAAGCTACGCAAGAGCAACGCAATACGCTTTACAGCGTGCCGCAGCTTGTAGCAGCTTTGAAAGGCGACATTAGCCGCGACTCTTACATTGCATATCTCACACAGGCTTATCATCACGTGAAGCACACGGTGCCATTTCTGATGGGCATGGGCGCGCGGTTGCCGGAAAAAAATACATGGCTGCGCCCGGTATTGGCAGAATATATCAAGGAAGAAATAGGTCATGAGGAATGGATTCTGAACGATATCGAGGCGGCTGGCGGCAGCAAAGATGATGCGCGGAAAGCCAAGCCGTACTTAGCAACCGAGATACTGGTTGCGTATAATTACGATTACATCACGCGCAAAAATCCGGTGGGTTTTTTCGGCATGGTATTCATGCTTGAAAGTACCAGCGTCGGCATTGCCACGGCCGGGGCTGACTCGGTGAAAACCGCACTGAATCTGCCAAAAGAAGCGTTCAGCTACCTGTATTCACACGGCACGCTGGACGCCTCGCATATGGATTTCTTCAAAAACAACGTCAATCGCATTGTTGATGCTGCCGATCAGGCGGCGATCATTGAAGTCGCACAAAACACTTTCCAGCTGTTCGCACAGCTAATGCGGAGTATTCCATTTCTTCCATCTCAACAGACAGAAACCAGCCATGCAGCTTAAAGGGAGCACTGTTTTACTCACTGGCGGCACCGGCGGCTTGGGTGCGACTTTGCGCACATGTCTCACCCAGCAAGGCGCAAAAGTGATTAGCGTCGGCCTAGACGAAGGGGAAGATATCCGCGCCGATCTTTCTAACGCCGAGGAAGTCTCGAACCTTTGCCAGCAGCTGGCGAACAAACCAATCGACGTTCTGATCCATAATGCGGGGTTGCAATATTTCGGGCGCATGCATGAGCAACCCGAAGCGCTACTGAAAGCCATGGTCGCCGTTAACCTGCTAACACCGCTGCTGCTTACGCGGGCCTTGCTACCCGGCATGTTGGCGCGAGGGCGTGGGCAGATCGCTATTATTGGCTCAGTCTTTGCAGCGATACCCTTTAGCCATTTTGGCACCTATTGCGCTACCAAAGGCGGTATGCGCGCGTTCAGCCAGTCGCTGCGCCGCGAATATGCGCAGCTCGGCATCACCGTAACCTATGCTGCACCCCGCGCAATGCGTACCGGCATGAGTACAGGGCCTATTGCAGAATTTCTGAGACGCACCAAATCCGCCACCGATGATCCGGCAGTGACGGCAGCAAAAATTGTGCGGGGCATCATGACCGACCAGCGCGAAATTACGATTGGTTTCAGCGAGGGCATTCTCAGCCGTCTTAGCGCTTTGTTACCTTCCCTCTTCGATATCGCGCTGCGCAATCACCGAAATATTGCTGAGGAAATTCTTCCACTTGCTACCCACTAGCTCAGGAGAAAAACATGAGATCACTTTTCGCAAACCATTTGTTACTGTCACTTGCTGGCAGCATTACCCTCATCTCGGGTGCGGCGTTGGCGCAAAGCGCTCCGCCGCCCGCTAATCCCACTCTGGCGACGGCAATCGTAGAGCTACAGAGCGGTTGGGATCAGACGCAATATAAGATCACCGACAAAGATGTACAGGCCAAGGCATTTGAGACGCTGGAAGCAAAGGCCGATGCGGCAGTGAGCGCCTATCCGCAAAGTGCCGACATCAAAATATGGGACGGGATTATTTATGCTTCCGATGCTGGTGTTAGCGGCGGTATGGGGGCACTGTCCAAAGTAGAAAAAGCTAAAACAATGTTTGAAGCGGCAATCGGCATAAACGAGCGGGCGATGAATGGCGGGGCGCACACCAGCCTCGGTTCGCTCTATTACAAAGTGCCCGGCTGGCCAGTGAGCTTTGGTGATAACGAGCAAGCTAAAAAGCAGCTTGAGACGGCGCTTGCTATTAGCCCCACAGATATCGATGCTAATTATTTCTATGGCGATTTTCTAGTATACAAGGAAGAATATTCAAAAGCCGTGCCAGTACTGGAGAAAGCCATGCAAGCCCCGGCGCGTGCGGGTCGAGAGATTGCGGATGCAGGCAGGCGCAAGGAAATTCAGGCAGATTTGGATATCGCCAAAAAAGAGTTGCAGAATTAGGGATATCCGAATGCGATTTGGTGCCCGTTTCAATTCTTGGCGACGGTTCGTAGCGCTCACCGCAGCTGCGGGACCGTATTGCGACACGACAACGAACCAATTGATACGAGCCTTGCCACGGCATGGTTGGCATATGCGAGCGGACGCATTGCGGATAATCGCAGAAACCGTGACCAAGGCGGAGCCTCGACTAATACTTGAACTCGGAAGTGGTTCAAGTACGGTGTTCCTCGCGCATTTGTGCAAGACCATTGGGCGCAAGGCCAGAGTCATATCAATCGAGGAGAACCCGAAATTTGCTGAGCGCACTCGCAACTTGCTACGACTTCACCAGTTGCTCGATCAGGTTTCGATAATTGTGGCGCCAGTGACATCGGCTCAGATCGGTAAGTGGCAGGGCCATTGCTACAAGATTTCACAGGCCAACTTGCCATCGGTTATGGCCGGCGAGGAGGCCGACTTGGTTTTGATTGATGGACCCATGTCGGCCTGGACAAATCGTGGTGATTGCCGTTATGGGACACTTCCGTTAGTCAGGCAGTGGCTTGCTAATCGTGCGATTGTCATTATCGATGATACCCATCGCAAACGTGAGCGGCGAATCGTTGAACGTTGGACAGCAGAGGGAATTTTCCAACCGATTTCTTCTCATTCTTCGCTTGGTTGGGGCCTAACTGTTGGGAGGTCTCTCTAATTGCTCGAACGAAGCCGTAGGGCTACCCAAATAAGCGCAGCCCAACCCGCCATGAGCGTGATACCACCTATCGGAGCACCATATGCCGCCGATGCTGCGCCGGTAAAGGCGAGCGCATAGAGTGACCCGCAAAAAATGACGGTGCCGGTGGTGAGCAATTTGGCGCTAATTGCCAGCCTCTTACGATCTTGTGGAGGTAGGGGACTAAAGCTCAGTACCAACCCTAATGTTGTGATGATGATGGCGTGTAGTTGATGGTAACGTAGTGCCGTATCAGCCGCGCGCTGTTGCAACACAAGCTTTGCTGCAGCATGATCGAGCAATGCCCCTGCAATAACACCGCCAAGGCCCAAAAGAGCTCCGGCGGTTAGAATCCATCGATCACTTCGCATGATAACTATTTCACCGTAATGGTGATGATGTCGGACATCACGGGCGGGTTTTGCAGCATATGGTTGCCATCACCCATCACCAGCTGCAGTGTATGTTTGCCGGGAGTGAGCGTCAGCGTGGTTTCCGTTTGCCCTTTACCGAAATGCTGGTGCTGATCATCTTTCACGATGGCAAATTTCTTCTCTTCCGCACTTAATTGCGTGTCGATCAAGAGATGAAAGTGGCCTGTGTTCGGCTCGTTGGTGCCAGCCGGAGCAATTTTCATCCCCGAGATACCAAAGGCGATTTTAATCGGGTTGCTAACTGTTTCGCCGTTTTTCAAATTCACGAAATAGGCTTTAGCCGGTGTATCAGCTGCCTGCGCCGAGTATTGCAGCATAGGGAAAACCAAGACAGTTAAAGCCACAAGGAGTAGTAAGCGATATTTTTTCATAAGAAGTCCTTTCAGTTGGCGGATGATAAAATGGGGGCGATGGATTTTTGGCCGATAGCCAAAAGTCCTTTGATGCCAGTGAAAAGATTTACGGTTTCAATACTAATGTCGTTGTCCGCGAAACCACCCTCCAGCAGCGCGGCACACAGATCGTCTACCGTATACAGTACATGGGTATCACTGCCCGCAAACTTCCAACGCCGCATGCTGCTAGCATCCGTCGCATAGATAGAAATTTTGCCCCCGGGGCGAAGCACGCGATGGCATTCGGCCAGAATCGCCGCCGCATTTTGCCAGAAATACACCACATTCACGGCCAGAATCTTATCGATCGAGTCATCCGCCATGGCAAAGTGTGAAAACTCCCCAAGTTGCAAGGAAATCTGGCCAGTCGCCACAGCGCGACGATTACGCTGTAAAGCTTGTGCAAGCATTGTGGGTGAGGCATCGATGCCGTAAATTTTGCCCGCCGTGGCTTGCCGCGCCATATATGCAATCGCCTGTCCCGGACCGAAACCAAGCTCCAGAATATAGTCGGAAGGTTGTATGGAAAGCCCCGCAATCGCAAGCATATTGGGTTTGGTGTTAAGCAGGCGCATGGCATGCCCCACCACCTGTCCCATCCGCCCTTGCGGATTTCGCAATTGCCGCCCGACATTGTGCCAAGCACTCATTTGGGCGCAGCGACCGGTTTGGGGGCCGGATCTTGGCAGAGGAAGTCGTCGGTCGAGATGTTCCACATGTTTCTATCATGCGCTTGCAACAAGGCAGACTTACCATAGGCATGGCAATGATCGCTGGCGAGTTTTTCAATCTCTGCGTCGTCGATGAAATTGGTGTCGTACTGAATGACCATCGTCTCGGGAGTTTGGGATTCAACTTGATAGGCGCTTCCCCAAACAGCGACACAGCCGCCCAATAGCATGGGAAATGCAATTATAGCTAAGCGCAAAAGAGATTGGTTCATGGTGTAGCGTTCCGGTATTGTTCCAGAACAATCTAGGTGCCGAAGATGAAGCGAAGCTGAAGACTAATTCGGGAAGTGCAAAATAGCTTCCAATCCCGAGTCCGTACTCTTATTGCGCAGGGTCAGAGTAGCGCCCATGATTTCCGCAGCGCGCTTAACAATTGTGAGTCCCAAACCTGCGCCGGGTTGTTGCTGTTTACGGTACACGCGATAAAAACGTTCCGTCACATAAGGCAACTTATCTTCAGGGATGCCCGGCCCGGTATCGCAGACGGAGAGAATAGCCGTTTGATCCTGCGCTGACACGCTCACGATGACATTACCGTGTTCAGATGTGTATTTAACCGCATTGTCGATCAGATTGGATAAAATGATTTTCAGCAATTCTTTATTGCCATGAATGCTGACAGATGCTCGCCGCTCAAAACGCAGTGCGATTTGCTTTTCTTCGGCCAACGGTAATCTTTCTTCTACGACCTCTTGCGCGATTTCGCTCACGGACAATGATTCAGTCGGTATGTCGGTATGTTCCAAACGCGCGAGCGTGAGTAGCTGATCGACCAGATTGGCAGCGCGATTGGCCGCTTGCACTTGCGCTTCCAAAATCGACCGCCGTTCTAAATCATCGGTTGCTTTCAGCGCTGTTTGTGCCTGTGTCTTGAAAATAGTGATCGGTGTTCGCAATTCATGGGCGGCAAAATCCGTAAAACGTCGTTCTTTCTTGAGCGCATAATCCAGATTAGTCAGCAGTCCATTGATGGAATTAACCAGAGGTTTGATTTCCGCCAGTGACTGGCATGTCGGCAGTGGCGTCAAATCCAGCGCAGATCGGTTCTTTACCGCATCCGAAACGGCGAGCAACGGCTTGAGGCCGGTACGCAAACCTATCCATGTCACGATTAGAACGATTGGCAACAATAATATTAGCGGGGAAAAAATGGTGGCCAGAACCTTATCGATGAGCAGCATTCTCACTTTTGATTTTTGCGCAACTTCAAGCGTATAGCCGCTTTTCGAATCCGGCAGAACAAAGAATCGCCATTCCTTGCCCTTAATCATCTGATTGGAAAATCCGGCGATAACACGCTCCTCTCCAAAGTCAGATGCCTGTTTCGACTGGAATATAAGATCGTCGTTTTTCCATATACGAAAGTCGAGCCTGCTTTCCTGTCCCTGTTCCATGTTCTCGAAACCGCTGCTCAACACCAGAATATCGGGGTTGATTTTTTCTTCCTTCTCTTTGTCGGCATCGACGCGTGCTGCTTCTTCCTGATCCTCGGCACGAAGCAGAGAAAGCATGAGGCTGGCGAGATGGGATAATTCGGCATCGTATATGTCTTCGGCTTCGTTATAGGCCGAATGAAAACCGACGCCGCCAATCGCAAGCAACGTCAACATGACCGGCAGGACGATGTAGAGCGTCAGGCGGCCTTTAAGCGACTTTTTCCACAATGTAGCCCAGCCCCCTTATGGTTTTGATCATGTTTTCGCCGAGTTTTTTGCGCAGATGGGAGACATGGACTTCCACCGTATTGCTCTCGACCTCTATATCCCACCCGTACATCTTGTCTTCGATTTCCTGTTTGTTCATTACCTTGCCAAGATTCTCCATTAGGATCGTCAGCACCGCTAGTTCCCGGGCCGACAGATCGATGGGCTTTCCGTTTTTTCGGACTGTCCGGGCGACGGTATCAAACGTAATAGGGCCGTTTTTAATATGGGGTGTCTGGCGTCCATTGCTACGTCTGAACAGCGCCTGTATGCGCGCCAGTAATTCCTCCAGATCGAAAGGTTTGACCAGATAATCGTCCATGCCAGCGTTTAAGCCTTCAACTTTTTGTTTTGTGGTATCGCGTGCCGTAAGCGCCAGCACGGGTATGTCCTTCGCGCGTTTGCGTAGATTGCTTACCAGCTCAAGCCCTGATTTGCCCGGCAAGTTGATGTCGAGCACCGCCAAATCATAGGGCGTCGTGTTGAGCGCAGCGTCCGCATCCTCCGCCGTATTTGCTAAATCCACGGCATAGCCAGCCTGAGACAAAGCTGTTTTCACAGCCCGCCCCATCATTGGATCATCTTCTACCAGCAGGATGCGCGTCATAACAGTTTCTGGTTCACTTTCTCAAGCAGTTCGCGGGTTTCTTCCCGCCGTGCCTTATCAGCCAGTCCTATGCCTGGATGCAGCTGAGCATTCAGGCCGTGTTCAAGCGTCGATTTTGCTTTATTGTAATCACCCATTTCATACAAAAATTCGCCATAAGCGAAATTGGAGTCAATCCCGTCAGGGTTTATGGCAAGAGCTTTTTCAAAATACTGTTTTGCTTGATCGTCATCGCCGAAGCCTATCGGCCATCCGGGCACCTTATAGTAAAGTGAGCCAAGCGATGTGTAAATCAATCCATTGAGTGCCCGTGGATTGATCTTTTCCGCCTTTAACAACAGATCGCGCGCTCTTTCGTCGTCACCGAGAGCGCCTAGCCCACCATTGATGTCGGCTTTAGTGCTCAAAATGATCGCCTGCCAGACAAGCGGTTCTGCCTTGCCGGGATTATCCCCGCTTACCTGCGCTGCTTGTTCTGCAATCGCGGCAATGTCATTGTGCTGCTCCACTTTGTCCGGCGTCTGATATTTAATGACAGCCCATTGATGCTGTAGATCAGCGATGGCGTCGTCCATTGTTACAGTATGGGCCGGGGGCGTTACATTTTCCGGCGTCTGCACAATTATACCGGCCCATTGTCGCTGCACATAGGCAATGGCTTCCTCCACCGTCGCGGCGCGGGCCGATGGCATCAAAACCAGAAGCCCCAACATGCAGAACACGATCAATCGTTTCATGAGTATACCTTATGCGATTGTGGTTAGAATTGCATTGGCAATCGTGAGATGTGAAGTGCGGTCTGACATAATATATTCATACCGCGCGATTGATCGAGCGCTGGTCTTGCATTGCAGACTTAAGAGAAGCTGAAGGATGGGAAAGATTAAGACCATTTATTCCTTAAGTTTCACTTCAGCTTGCCCCTCTAATGGCTCAGCGGAGGCCGATCTGCAGCACCCATTTGAAAGAGGCATGACATGGAAAAACACCTTTCGACGAAGGATAACAATATCCTTTGGAGATTCTTGTAAGGAATTATCTTTCGCGTCTTTGAACACTCAAATGTTAATTTGGTTGGTTCATGTATATTTTGATTGCTGGGATGCAATGAAGCAAAACAAATCCGCTCACAACGGAATACCGCCCGACCGTTGGGCTTCACGTGGTCGCCGTGCCATTTTATTCATAAAACAATACGGCATCACGGGGCTAATCGAAAGGGTACGAACCTATGGCATTGTGAATAGTTTTTTCTATCTCAAGATGCATATGAGGTATCAGATTTCCATTGAACTAGGAAAACGGTGGGACAGAAAGCATAATGTCAATACTCGCGGCCAGATTGATCTCGATCAGGTTGATGTTGTCGGTGCCAATAAGACCGAAGGGCATCCGATTGTTTCGATTTCGCCGCGCACGTTTTCCTTTCTTGCCCGGCATTTCCCGAAAACCTGCGAAAATTATACTTTTATCGACATAGGTTCGGGCAAAGGCAGAAGCCTTCTGATGGCGCAAAAATATGGTTTCGAGAAAATCATCGGAGTCGAGTTTGCCGAAGCTGTATGTTTGATAGCAAAAGATAACATCCAGCGCTTTCGTCATGGAAAGGGCCGCGTTTCGTCTTGTCATGTCGTTCATCTCGACGCGACGCAATATGAGTATCCATATGAAAATTTAGTTCTGTATTTCAACAACCCATTTTCTCCCAACGTGTGGGAGAAAATTATTCCGATTATAGAAGCATCCTTGCAGGAAAAGCCGCGCAAGATCATTCTCATTATGGCCGGCAGTGTACCGGATAAGGTCGAGGCGGTTATCGAGATGATGGGCCGTTCCCCTTATTTTGTGATTAAGGCAACGGGAATTGCACCCTATTATTGCGACACATATTTACCTTTTTATTACGCGGTTTATCAAACGCCTTAGGCCTATCTATTGATGTAAGCGCCATGGGCTTCCTGAAATGAAATGTCAATAAACCGCGAAAGAGCTTAGTATCTACTACTACCGGCCATTACCAGCATCAGCGCCTCTGACCGCCCTAGCGGGCTGCGAAGACAAGTGATTCTTTTTTTCTTAAGTCCCGCTTCAGATTGCTCCATTAATTTCTTCGCGGAACGGCGTAAACCCACGCGCATACGCCGGAGGCAACGGGCCGACCCCTTTATGTCATTATGATTCTCGAAATAAACGAAAATACATTTGGAGATCTGGACAAGCTCGCCTTGTCCATAGCGCATGCTAATGAGGCTCGTCTTGAACGGCTTCGCTTTCAGAGAATGGCCGACTTGACCGTTCCCGAAGCTGTGGCAGCGCTTGCGCGGCTAGTGTTCCTTGATGACGAGGCCTTCGTGGCAGTGCAGCGGGCTATCGATGAGGCTCCGCTGTCGGACAGGGGGCGATTGGAAGCCTGGTACCTTTTTCTTGCGAATCGTCCCCGATGATCTCTCACGGTTACATTTTAGAATCCTGACCCTCCTCGGCAGACCCAAAATCGACCCGAAAGCACAATTTTCCCTTAAATTTCGAGGGCTGGGATGGGGCATGAAAAAGAAACATCTTCACCGGACGCATCTCGCCATTGTTAAGCGCTTAAAACGAGCCGCAGGGCATCTACAAAATGTCATCGGCATAATCGAAAAGCCGCGTCATCACGGAGCGGGTATCGCTTAAAGCGGTGAGAGTCTCATCGGGAATGATATTTGCCGGTCTCGGCGTCTATGAACTTAGAAAACTATCTACGTTATAAGGAAGTAACATGCGCATCTACCCGGTTGGCTTTCCTGCTAATGGTTTTAAGAGTGTCGTTCCTTTTTGTGCGCTCTTCGCGCTCTCCCACTCCAAAAAATATCTTTGTGTCCTCGTCAACAGCGGCGTTTCGTGTTCCATATGCGCTCCCTATGCGCCGTTAGTTACCAAGCACAATTTTGATTTTCATACCCTGTTGGTAATGTCCGGTTTCCTGACATGCGATTTCTATTGGCGCTATCGGACGCTTATTAAAAGTCCAAATGATGCTTTTGGTTTCGCCATGTTGCAAGGTAAGAACGGTCGGATCACTTCCATGGTGCATGTCGGGCATTTTTTCCATCACCAGTGCGTGCGCTTTTTGTGACGGCACATCACCGATATTGAACTCATGGGTGAGCCGACCCATGTTTGTTACAACAAATTTTATCGTCTCGCCTTGCTTGATGGTGATTTGGGAGGGTGTAAATTTCATATCATCGCCGGCCTTAACCATGACAGATCGAGTAACGTCAGCTTCCTTGGCAGGCGTGCCGAAGCTATAATTTTTCTCGCCGTTAGGAGCTTGATCTTCATGTGCGCAAGTTGGAAGGGGAATAAGCATCATGCCTACAAGAACGGCGATGAGCAGAGTTTTTTTCATATTTCGTCTCCTTGGGTCGGTAACACGCTGTTTTGTTTTAAAGCCGTTGGAATAACCACCGGCCTCAGACTGCCGATGAATACCCCTATCTTCGTTACCGAGGCGATAGTAACATTATCCAGCTATAAATTGCTCTACTCGCTAAAATCATCTTATTTTGCAGAACGGAGGCGACTATGCAACACGTCCACTCGATAGACCGTTGGCAGCATAGCCACGTCTTCCTCGGCGAGCGGCATGAACGGAATGAGCGCAAGACGCAGTTCGTGATCGGCCTCACGGCCTTGATGATGGTCGCCGAAATTGTCGGCGGAAATCTGCTTGGTTCAATGGCGCTGGTGGCGGATGGTTGGCATATGTCCACTCATGCCGGTGCGCTTGCCATTTCAGCTTTTGCCTATATGTACGCGCGGCGGCACAAAAACGATCCTAATTTCGCTTTCGGTACCGGCAAGCTCGGCGATCTGGCCGGATTTACCAGCGCCATTGTTCTGGCGATAATCGCGCTTCTCATCGTTTATCAGGCCGTCAATCGAATTATCGCGCCGATACCGATTGCTTTTGGCGAAGCGATTGCCGTCGCTTCATTGGGCCTCACCGTGAATATCCTGAGCGCATGGCTTCTGCGTGATGACGATCATCATCATGGCCACGACCATTCTCACGATCATGCACATGGTCACACCGATCACAAACATCATCGCGATAATAATTTGCGTTCCGCTTACATCCACGTCATTGCCGACGCCGCAACGTCCGTGCTGGCGATTCTCGGTCTTTTGACCGGCTGGATTTACGGCTGGGTCTGGATGGATGCGGTTATGGGCATCATCGGTGCGCTCGTCATTGCCAACTGGTCTTACACCCTCATACGTGATACCGGACGGATACTGCTCGATGTGATGCCCGACAAACATCTGACTGATGAAATTCGCCATCGCTTGGAAACAAACGGCGATTTGATTACCGACCTTCATATGTGGCAAGTCGGCCCTGGCCATTACGGGGCCATCGTTTCCTTGGTGGCCGATCATCCTCAACCACCAAACGCCTATAAAACACGACTGGCTGATCTTAAAGCACTGTCACACATCACTATTGAAGTGCATCCGTGCAGGATGTGAGATTAGGTGCAATAGCCGAAGTTCCTTCAAGACGTGAATCATACCATGCCTCAAAACCTCAATGCGGAACGCTATCAGGAGAACTTGCAAGGCGAGATCGATAGCGCAAGCCTATATCGCGCGCTGGCAGAGGCAGAAGCCGATCCGCAGTCGAGCAAGATTTTTCAAAAACTCGCCGTCGTGGAAGATGCCCATGCGGAGTTCTGGCGAAAGAATCTCAGGCGGATAGGTTCGAAGATTCCGCCGCTGCATCCCGGCTGGCGAACGCGTGCGCTTGCGTGGCTTGCGCGGCGCTTCGGCCCGGAGTTCGTGCTTCCGACCATCAATGTCCTCGAACATGCCGACAGTACCGTCTACGACCGGCAACCAGAATCGATTGAGCGTGGACTGCCTGCTGCGGAACGGTCGCATGCACGTGTACTCGACGCCTTGGCCGGAAAATCCGGTGGACTGACTGGCGCGTCAATCGCACGTCTTGAGGGGCGTCACCGTGCTATGGGAGGCAACGCGTTGCGCGCGGCGGTACTTGGCGCCAATGACGGGCTTGTGTCCAATCTCAGCTTAGTGATGGGAATAACCGGCGCTGCAACGTCGGAACACATCGTTCTTTTGACCGGATTGGCTGGCCTTTTCGCTGGGGCCTGTTCGATGGCCATGGGTGAATGGCTATCCGTCAACAGCGCACGTGAGCTTTACGCAAATCAAGTGGCCAGCGAAGCCGAAGAACTGAAACAGACGCCGGACGAAGAACTCGAAGAGCTTATCCTAATCTATCAGGCAAAGGGTCTCCGCGAGAATGAGGCGCGGGCACTTGCGGCGCGGCTTATGGCAAATAAAGAGACAGCACTCGATACATTGGTGCGCGAGGAATTGGGATTCGACCCGGAGCAATTGGGTGGCTCGGCATGGGCTGCGGCAAGTTGGTCATTCTTTCTGTTTGCCAGTGGTGCTGCGGTGCCGGTACTTCCACATCTATTTTTACACGGCACGACTGCAACGACAGCGAGTATTCTATTCAGCGCCCTTGCGCTCGCCGGTGTGGGTGCGGGAACTTCACTTTTTACCGGCCGCTCCCCTCTGTTTTCTGCCACCCGCCAAGTAGCCATCGGTGCGACAGCGGCAGCCATTACCTATGGAATAGGAATGCTGACCGGTGTTGTGCTTGCCGGCTGACGGCGACGGGAACTTTGTTCCTGCGGTTTATGCTATCGTCAAACGCAAGGAGATTGGTTATGGATGATCTCATAACGCGCGTTAGTCACGCCTTGCTTATGGCAATTGGCATGTTTTGGAATGTTGGCTGGAGTCTGGTTTTCGGCTTTCTAATTTCTGCCGTGTTACAAGTTTTTGTATCGAAAGAAAAAATGAGTGCTTTGCTTGGCGGCAATGGTGTTAAGGAAATCGCCCTTGCAACTGGTTTTGGTGCGGCCAGTTCGAGCTGTTCGTATGCTTCGGCAGCGATCACTCGAACCTTAATCCAAAAAGGTGCTGGCTTTATTTCGTCGCTGGCGTTTCTGTTTTCGTCAACCAACCTTGTGGTCGAGCTTGGCATTATTCTTTATCTGCTGATGGGTTGGCAATTTATGGCTGCTGAATGGATTGGCGGCGTGGTTTTGGTCGTTATAATGAGTGTTCTCGTCCGGCTTACCTATCCCAAGCGGCTTGTCGAGGAAGCCAGACAAAAAGCGGGACATACTGCCATCAGTCACGAACATACCGCGTCACTAACTCCTCACGGTGGGTTTCTCGCAAAACTAATCAGCCGCGAGGCCCGTATCGCCATAGCCCAAAGTTTTGTTATGGACTGGTCGATGCTATGGAAAGATTTGATTGCCGGATTTTTGATTGCCGGATTCCTGTCCGAGTTTGTCCCCAATGGCGTCTGGCAAACTCTGTTTGTAACAAACGCAACACCGTATGTTCAAATGATACTTAATGCCGTTGTCGGGCCGCTTATCGCCGTCATTAGCTTTGTCTGTTCGATAGGCAACGTGCCGATGGCCGCCGTGTTATGGGGTAGCGGCATCAGTTTTGGCGGCGTCCTCGCCTTTCTTTATGCCGATTTAATCGTGTTGCCGTTGCTTGATGTGTACCGGCGCTATTTTGGGTGGAGAATGGCCACATATATAGGCATCATCTTTTACATAACGATGGTGCTGACCGGCATCATTATGAATATTGCTTTCACGTCGTTCGGCTTGGTGCCGCCGTCAAATCCAAACATTCGTGCCGAAGTCACACATTTTGCTATCAACTATACCTTTTGGCTGAACCTTGCTTTTGGAGTTTTAGCCGCTTATCTCGCTTGGCTCGTCGCACGAAATCCGATGCACACACATCACGATTATTGTAGCCCGCACTCAATGGAATAATGAAACCATGTTCGATTCAGCAGCTTGGAATGGTTGGACACATTGGGGCGCTTCGGCTCTTGCCGCCTTTTTTGCTTCGCTGGTTGAGTGCGCTGAAGCCCTTACAATTGTGCTTGCGGTCGGTGTAACAAGGGGCTGGCGGTCGGCTTTGTCCGGGTCAGCTACAGGTCTTGGATTGCTAATTTTTCTTGTTTTTGTTTTCGGCCCATTGTTGGGTCATATCCCTGTACCCGTTGGCTGGCTGCAAGTAACCCTCGGAACGCTTCTGTTGCTCTTTGGCTGCAACTGGCTTCGCAAGGCCGTTTTAAGAGCGGCTGGCGTTATCCCTCTGCATGATGAAGCCCGTCTTTATAAAGAAGAAATTCGTCAGATGAAACAAATCGGCAAAGCAAAAAGCCGGTGGGATTCAATAGCACTCGTCACAAGTTTCAAGGCCGTTGTGCTTGAGGGAATTGAAGTCGTGTTTATTGTTATCGCCATAGGAGCTACCGAAACATCGCTGGTTCCGGCCAGCGTGGGTGCGGCGGCAGCCCTGCTGCTAGTGGTGTTGCTCGGTATCGTGCTGCACCGGCCATTGACGCGCGTTCCTGAAAATGGCCTTAAGCTCGGTGTAGGCGTGATCATATCCGCTTTCGGTGTTTTCTGGATTGGTGAAGGTAGCGGCCTCAAATGGCCGGGCGGCGATCTGGCGATCTTGGGTCTTATCGTCGGTTTCTTAGTCGCGGCGCTGTTTTCCGTCGGGTTATTCCGAAAAACTTAATTCAATATGCGTGGTGAGCAAGCACGGTAAATTTTCTGTTAAGTTATTGCGTTTATGGCGCTGGCTCCTTCACTGATCTCGTGCGAAGCTTCGGGGCTGGCGGGTTCAGCCCATTGATTGGAAACGATTGTCGCCAGTTAGCAGTTTCATCCCGTCCGGGACGCCACTCGGGATTATGAGGCAGTTGAGCAAACACCTCAAAAGGTTTTCTCAAGGTATATCTGAGGGTTGCCCCTTCCAATTGTAAGTTCGAAAACACGAATCCAAGCAGTCCTCGCTTTTCATCCGTTTTAGAACTCTCGAACAATTCATAAGTTTTGCCAACCAAGGCGATAATCTTTGCCAGCGCATCTTTAAATTTTTCATCTGCTGAGTGGTTGTCATCCAGTATGCAGCCAAGCTCCTTCTGACGTAATGCGATTTCCTTGTTCTTTGTCTCGTACACTTTCGGGTCAATGTGCCCTTCAATAAGCAAGTCGGTTAAACGGTTCAGCTTGGTTGAGAGGTTATTGCTTTCAAGCTGTAAATCCTTAATCCGGCCAAGATGTGCCTCTTTCTCGGCTTCGTGACTCTGTTTAATATAATCGAGGATATCGACCAGCAGATTTTCAGAAAGCGTAATCCGCCGTCGAGGTGCCAAGGGAGATAAAAAACAGTTTTATGCTTTATTATATAAAAGAAAAGGGGCTGTACCAGATAATCAGCCCATGAATTGAGAAACCCACTGTCGCAATTGACGTAACTGCGATTTGGGATTGGGGTTATTAAATCGCCACTCGCATTCCTTCAAAAATAGCGGGAAATTGTCTTTCGGAACACCATTAAATTTACGCATATGCCGCTTGGCTTGGTTCCAAAAATTCTCGATGCCGTTGATGTGGTTCTTCTTGTCGGCAAACAGCTTCGAGTGATTGATCCGGTAATGCTTGAACTCAGACACATCCAACACGTTGTAAGACCTGAATGTGTCTGAATAAACGATGCTATCGGGCACAACCCTTTTATCGATGATGGCCTTCAAGGTCTTGCTTTTGGCATCCGGTATGACCTTCGCAAAAACCTTGCCTTTACGCTTCAAAAGACCAAATACCGGCACTTTGCCAGCCGCACCGCGTCCACGCTTGCCTTTGCGTCTGCCACCAAAGTAACTCTCGTCAACTTCGACTTCGCCAGCGAATGGCGTGACGTCTTCAGTTGCTTCATAAATGATCTCGCGCAGCCGTAAGAAATAATATGCCGCCGTCTTGTGGTTCACCCCCGCAAGCGCGCCTGCCGTTCGTGCTGTTGCTCCAGCCACGAAGTGCTCTATCAGCCTCTGCTGTTTCTCTCGCTTTAACCGACTCTTCCGCATTCCATACCTGATAACTTTATCCCGTTATCTGGTACAGCCCCTTGCGTTTTATATAACCATTTGATTTTATTTAGTAAATTCCACCGGTGGGAATATATTTCTTGAGTTTTCAGTATCCATGCGGTATAGACAATGCACGGCTTTCTGCGCCCGCCATTCCGGCGGGCTTTTTTGTGTCTGCAGCCAAGTATGGCAGCATTCGTGCAACGGCAGAACGGCCCGTCATCACCCTTAAAACAAGGATTACCAATGGAACTGCACCATCGCGATGCGGGGCATAACGACGCGCGCCTGCATGTAAACCGCTCGACCATTCTCTACGGACAGCGGAAACGTCTCAAAAATATTTTCAACGTCTCACCCCGTACGGGATTTCCGCCGGCGCCGCGCCGGCCGATATTCTGGTCTTTATTTTCCCGCAGGAGTAAACGGCTCTAGTTGCTGCAAAAAAGACGACAGGAAGATACATCGGATACGGCCGGGTTAAGACTTTATCTCGCCGCTTATAAGGCAAAGCGTTTCGATTTTGTTGCGCAGATTGCCGAAGGTAAAACACTCCTCGTCGGCGAAGGCAATCTGAGTTTCGCCTTGAGTCTGACAAGGGACAAGCGCATCGTTCCCGGCAGGCTGACGGCAACTCTTTTCGAATATCTCGCCGAACTAACACCGGAAGCGAGAGAAAATGCGGCAAAGTCGCGTGCGCTCGGTGTTGCCATCCTCTACGATGTCGACGCAACCAGGCTTTCTTCGGCCGTCGGAGCGGCATCGTTCGATAACATCGTTTTCCAGTTTCCGAATGTCGGAAGCCGCGAGCCGATCGAGGGTCGCAATCCAATTTCATTCTGATACAGGATTTTCTCAAAAGCGCGGCCCGTCACCTGAACCGGGGCGGCAAGGTGCTGATTTCCGCTGTCGATAATCCCTATTATCGGGGTGCCTTTCAGTTCGAGAAGGCGGCAGAGGAAGCCGGTTTTTCCGCACCGCAATCGTATCCTTTTGATCCGTCGCGGTTTCGGGGTTACCATCACACCATGACGCATCAACCCGGGAGCGCACTGGACAATCATGACGAATTTGCGACATGGGTTTTCAGGCCGAAGTCTTGAGGTAGCCGTGCGAGCTGGTCTTTTTCCGGATGAAGATCGCGAACCGCACCTGCAGGTGCCGGGCCTTGCGTATATCTCTGGCTTTATCGATGCCGCCGAAGAGGAAACGCTTCTTCGAACCATCGATGGCCAGCCGTGGCTAAACGATCTGAAACGGCGCGTTCAGCATTACGGTTACAGATACGATTACAAGGCCAGAACGATTTCGCGCGATCTCTATCTTGGGTCCTTGCCCGGCTGGCTGGCGGCTTATGCAGACATTCTCTGCAGCAAGGAATTTTTTCCGCAATTACCGGATCAGGTGATTGTGAATGAATACCATGCCGGGCAAGGAATCGCGCCGCATATCGATTGCGTACCTTGTTTTACCGATACGGTTGCCTCGCTCAGTCTCGGTTCGGCCTGCGTTATGGATTTTGCGCGGTCCGGAGAGAAGGAAAAGACATCCTTGCTCCTCGAACCCCGCAGTCTTCTGGTTCTTTCCGGCGACGCGCGGTATAAATGGACGCACGCCATAGCGCCTCGCAAAACCGACAAATTCGACGGGGCCATCATCGCCCGCGAGCGGCGTGTATCGCTGACGTTTCGAAAAGTGATCCCCGATAAATAAGGCAACTCACGCATCTTTCTGAATCAACAGCCCATCACCATGCCCAAGAAACCAACACTGCAATCTTTCCTGTCGTCGAAATACCTGCGTGAAACGGCTGGCCCCAAAGTTTATACGCGGGGTGCCGATTATTATGAGAAAGAGTGTGTCAACCTTCTTTACCATGCGCCCGACGAGGCAGTTGCCGAAGTCGAGGGATCGCAGACCTATCGGGTCGAACTGAAGCGGACGACCAAAGGTCTGGAAGCCGATTGCACCTGCCCGGCGATGTCGGATTACAGTTTCTGCAAACATGCCGTTGCGTTCGGCTTGTTCCTGATCGATGCGCCACCGCCGTCGGACAGAAAGAACGCCAAAAGCAGGAAATCCGAACCCGACGGTTTCGCCAAAAAATATCCGAATATTGCCGGCTGGATCGCGGACGGCTGGATCGAAATCGGCCGCGACGGGTACAGCACGTCCATGATCCGGGTATTGAATGAAGGCGGTACCGTCTGGGAGGGTGGCACCCGGCACCGCTCGATCGATAAAATGCTTGAGGAGGCCGAGCACGCCATTATCAAATGGGACGGCGGCTAAATGAAATACGTGTCTGCGATGATGCCTGGTGTGATCGTTTATCCGGAATATTTAAATGTTCGGCAAAGGTCCATTTCTTTTCCCGTCATTGCGGTCATTTGCCGTTACCTCCGATAGCGATTAAGATCGTCCTCACACGACCTTTCGGCCATATCCATCGAGGGCAAAATGCCCAAAATCGCTTCCGTGTATCAGCTTCGCGTATCTCTCATTGAATCCGAGCCGGAAATCTGGCGGCGCGTTCTTGTCCCGGCGGATATAAAACTGCCCGGATTCCATCTTGTTCTGCAAGCTGCCATGGGATGGCGAAACTGTCATCTGCACATGTTCCGGGATGCCGGGCATGCTTACAGCCCAATCCCTGAAGACCTGTTCCTGGATGAAAAGAGCGTGCGGCTTTGCGATTTGCTGCAGGAACCCGGGCAAACACTCGAATATGAATATGACATGGGCGACTCATGGCTCCATATCGTCGAGGTCGAGCAGATTCTGGAAGCGAAAACCGGCAAAACATATCCTCTCTGTATAGACGGCGTAAACGATTGCCCGCCGGAGGATTGCGGCGGCATGCCGGGCTATGAACATCTTTTAGACGTTCTGTCCCGGCCCAAACATCCCGAACATCGGGATTTGAAACGGTGGATGGATGACTACGAACTGGAGCCTTTTGATCTGACAGCTATCAATCGTCGTTTATCTGTGCTGGCTCCAAAGACGCTGAAAAAAAAGATCTCCGTCAAAACAAGCACAACCAGGAAGAAAACTACGCGACGCGGCGTTTGGGTTCTCGATCCGCGCAAAGCCGGAAAAAGAGCACGATGAACTGAAAATTCAGGCATGCCCCGGTTTAAATACCAGACAAGGATTCATTCTGGAAAAAATGGCCGTTTACCTGCATTCCCGATGTCCTTTAAAAAATCCCCTGTTATGCTGATAAAATTTCCTGATACGAAGAAAAAATTCCCTGCTCCGATTCACGGGAATTTTCGATATAACCGATTACAAACCGCTGTCGTCGCATGGAAATTTTGGACGCGCGGGACGGAGAAACCACCTAAATCGCCAAAACCCCCTGTTTTTTCCCTGTTAATCAGGGAAATTGTCATTTAATTATCGGAGAGAGGGGCTGGGCGGACTGGCCCACACGCCAATTAAAGACGCTAATTATTTGTGAAGTCATAGCCGACCATTAACGTGCCTTGTGTTCCAAGCAGATTAATATTTAAGCAGTGTAATATGCAAAATATCATGGAAACAGCCTTTACATTTGATGAGCAACGAAACTGCGTTGTTCCTTTTCAGCTGACACAATCGCTGCATCCCGAGACGCTGGATGATCGTCTTACCTCTTTCAGTTATTATGTATTGAACCGCAACAATAGAACCCATGAGAACCTTGTCAGATCGATAGCAAGGCCTCTTGCGGTTCCCTATGTCGATGTTTCGAAATACAGGACGACGACAGAACCCGTTCCCGTCCTCATGTGCAAGCCCTCTGGATACCGCACCCTTCGATACGATCTGACAGATCCTGACCATCTAGAGGCCTGTTTCATACATCAGGCTAATGCTCTGCGCTGGGAGTTGATCAGGCAGACTCTCGAGCAGATTGGGGCAAAGGTTACTGTCGTCGATAGCGTACGGCCCGACAAACCTCGAGAATGCCTCCAAGAAAGTTTTGATTATTCCACATTGGAAATTTTCACGCGCGATGCAGGATTTATTTATAACGGTCGTTTTTTTGCCCCCTCAACACAAATAACCGCAATGGCCGTGAGATCTACGTCAAACAAAGCATCATCAGAAATATTGAGAGAGACGGGTTATAAAGATTTTGCGTCTGAGACGGCACAGCAGTCTCGCATGAGATTCAAAGAACTTCAGATTCTGAATATGATGAAAGCCTTTAGCCAGGCGGGGATGAAGATTGAGACGCGCCGGATCCACTCTTTGTTTGATGGAGGAAATGTTTTGCCCGACCCTAACAAGGGTCTCATTTTTGTCGGAAAATCGCGGGTGAAGCTACCACCGGAACTCAGCAGAATTTCCATTGCAGCCAATCAGCAATGGAATCAAGCGATTGCCGCCGCCACCGGCGCTCGCGTCATTGCTATTGATTGCGGAGAACCAGCCACGCCAGCCGAAGCAGACAGATTTCATATCGACATGATGGGATCGCTTTTGCCCGGCGGCGAATTGTTGCTCGACCGCCGGAATACGTCGCAAGCATCCTCCGAAAGATTGAAAAAAGTTTATGGAAGAAATATTTTGTATATCGATGGCAGCAATCCTCAATTTATCGATGATGAAGTTGAAGCAAGAAAAATTACAAACTGCCCGGCAAATCTTGTGGCCATTGGCCGAACATTATTTATGCCAAGCTGCAGTGACAGCCTCCGGGCGACGCTCACGCGGCGGGATTACTCGGTTGTCAGCGCCGAGACCCTGGGAGTTTATCCGTGGTTGCTAGCTATTAATGGCGGAAGCATTCACTGTGTTACGCAGACAGCGCCTTCTTTCGGGTAATACCGCCGAAAGGTTTGCTCCGATAAGATTACCTACAGCCACCCGCGCTTCTTGAACCAGATTAAAGGTAATATGGCGCTGACTACGATCAACGCCAGCGCATAAGCGTAGCCATACGTCCAGCTCAGCTCCGGCATAGTATGGAAATTCATCCCATACATGCTGGCGATCAGGGTCGGCGGCACGCCGACGACGGAGACGACGGTCAAAACCTTGATGATGTTGTTCTGTTCGATATTGATTAATCCCATCGTCGCATCGAGCAGGAGCTGGATCTTATTGGCCAGATGCCCTTCGTAATCTGACAGTGAGACAATATCATTGCGTTGCGTTTCCAGATGGGCGCGCAATTCGGGAGAATGCGTTTCCTTACCCATTCCTGCGGCAAAGGAGACAATACGTCCGATGCCAAGCAGACTGTCGCGGATCTTTGACGATAGATCGGCATTACGGCCTATTTTACGGACCACCTCTTGCAGGCTGGCGGTTTCCTTGGCTGGCGCCTTCACCGGCTTACCAATTTCTTCATGTCCGAAAATGCGGCGCGACAGCGTATCTAAATCACCGCCGGTCTGTTCGAGCACATCGGCGGCGCGATCGATGATCGCATCGATCAGGCCTGCAAAAACGCCGATGCCGCTTTTCTGCTCATTCTCTTCTGCGTAGTCGGATGCAAAACTGCTGAAGGCCGACATTTCCGCAAAACGCACGGTAACCAGATAGTTGCCGGTCAATATAAAACCAACCGGTGTCACGCACGGCAGGTCATCGTTATTTCGCGCTATGAGCGGCGCGCTCATGCATAAAGCGCCGCGATCCGCGCGCAGGCGGCTCGAATTCTCGATTTCCTGCAACTCTGCCAGAGTGGGGACACGGCGCCCTATAACGCTCTCGACAGCGGCGATTTCTTCCGCCGTGCCCTGAATGAGATCGATCCAGGTGACATTTGGCGGGAGTGTCTTTTTATTAGCCAGTGTCAGATTTTTGTAATTCGGAGAGCCGTCGTGAAGAATCAACATCTCGTTACCCTGATTGTTGGAAACAGTACTGTATACATCTTTCACGAGGCAATACATGGCAGAGCACACGCTGCTTTTGCATTGCCGGACGGCAAGCAACCGGGAGAATGAACGATACTATTCGGCAACCGGCATCCCTCGACTCGATATTTCGCTATTGATTTTATAAAAAATTTGTTCATACTTTGTTCTCCCGCCTTTTCTGTGATTCCGCCAAAAAACCAACAAAAGGATCGACCATGAAAACCGCTCTCTACGCACTGCTTTTTGCCTGCGCCTTGATCACAACCTCCGCCTCATATGCGCAAACATCCAGCACGCCGCAGCCCAATGCGCCGGCAGCCACGACTTCCGGTTATGACGGCAGCGCTCATCGCCATGCCGGCCCTTGCCACGAGGATGTGAAGAAATTCTGCAGCAACGTGCAAAGGAGCAACGGCGGCATTCTGAACTGTCTCAAGCAGAATGAAGCTAATCTCTCGCCGCCTTGCGAAGCAGGGATGAAGCGGCATGCATCCGGCCAACAGCCAGCACCTGCGGCGTTTCCGCCAAGCACCACGCCACCAGCTAAATAACCGGCACTGCCGTCGATAATTTTCAGATCGTAGATTCATCCCGTCTGGAAAATCAGCCTGCGTTGCCCCGCCTGCTTATCGGGAGTTGTTTCTTGCGCATTGTGTATTTGGGCCTGTTGTTCTTACTCGCTGCCTGTGCGCAGACAGGTCTGGCGGTACTGAATGCTCCGGCATCGTTCGGCGATGAAACTGTGGTGCGCGATATTGCTTACGGCCCGGAACCAGAACAAAAACTCGATATCTACATGCCGGCGGGCGACGCGACGAAACCACGGAATGTCGTGGTGTTCTTTTATGGCGGGCGCTGGACCAACGGAGCGAAAGAGGATTACCGCTTTGCCGGAAAGGCGTTCGCCGATCTGGGATTTGTGGTTGTCATACCGGATTACAGAAAATATCCGGCGGTGCGTTCTCCGGTGTTCGTTCAGGACGGCGCCAAAGCGCTGGCCTGGGTTTACGACAACATCAAAGATTATAACGGAGCGCCGGGCCGCATAAATGTGGCCGGACATTCGGCGGGCGCGCATATCGGCGCGCTGCTTGCGACAGATGCGCACTATCTGGCAGCCGAAGGAAAAAAACGGTCGGCGGTCATCCGCAGTTTCGCGGGAATGGCCGGGCCTTATTCTTTCATTCCTGATGAGCCGGATCTTGAGGATATGTTCGGGCCGCCAAAGAATTATCCCCTGATGCAGGCCACAACCTTTGTCGATGGAAAGCAGCCACCCATGCTTCTTCTCTACGGCGCTTCGGATACGACGGTAAAAATCGGCAATCTCGAAAAGATGCAGCAGGCGATAAAAACCAAAGGCGGATATGTTAAATCGATTATCTACCCGGACACGGATCATATCGGCATACTGGTTGCGCTGTCGTGGCTGAAATCGGACGAGGCCCGTGCCCTGGCCGACATGGCGGCTTTTTTTAATTCGGTTGATCGCCGAGTCCTCAAAAAATAAACCTTTGATTCGCCAGCCTTCTTTCGAAAATAACGGGGCTGTGGCGCTTTTTTACTTGCCTTTAATGAACCGTATAGTACAGTAACGAATATATAAACTGTACGGTACAGTATATGAAATCCGAGACACAAACGTCAGCCTCCGTCGGCCGCCCCAAAGACGCCGCTAAACGCACGGAAATTCTGCGCGCCGCGACCGATCTTTTCCTGAAAGACGGCTATGAGCTGACCAGCGTGGAAGCGGTTGCCAAGAAGGCCGACGTTTCCAAACTGACGATCTATAGCCATTTCGCCGATAAGGCCGAGCTGTTCTGGAACGTGATCCGCGTGCGTTGCGAGCGCATAGCGCCGGCGGGAACGTTCAAGGAAGTTATGGATAAACCGGCACGCACGGCATTGACGGAGATCGCGACCAGTTTCGTAACGAACATCTTCACGCCTGACTCCATTCGCCTGCATCGCATTCTGCAGGCCGAATCCCCGCGCCATCCGGATATAGCGCGGGTTTTTTACGAGACAGGGCCGAAGCGCATTCGCGCGGCTTTCGGCGAATTGCTTCGGCATTATGCCGATGATCGCCAGCTTGTTATCCGCGATATTCCGAAAGCGACGGAACAGTTTTTCAGCCTCATCAAGGGCGAAATATTGATGAGGCTTTTGCTGGGGCTGGACAAACCTCCCTCCCCTCCCGAATTAAAAAAACACGTCAAGGCTTCGGTGGATATGTTCATCGCCGCCTATGAACCTGGAAAGGGCAAATAATGCCGCAAAAAGTTCGCAGATTATGGCCCGTCTTTTTGCTGATCGTGCTGGTTCTGGCGGGCGTGGGCGTTTATCTCATGCTGCATGCCGGAGAAGTGTCGACTGACGATGCGGCTATCGACGGACGGGTTGCCACAATAAGCGCGAAAGTTTCCGGCTATGTGAAGACTTTAAACATCGACGATAATCAGATGGTCAAAGCCGGCGATGTTCTGCTGGAGGTCGATCCGGCCGATTATATTATCCGCCGCGATCGTGCCGAGGCCGCTTTGGGCGCCGCCATTGCTGCGGCCAGCGCCAGCAAGAATACTCTTGAGACTACGGATATTTCGGCGCCGTCTAATCTGGAATCCGCGCAGGCGCAAGTGGCGGCCGCCCAGGCCAATTGGGAAAAAGCCGATGCCGATCTGAAGCGCATGCAGCGTTTGGGCAACGAGGCCCGGAGCCAGGAACAGCTCGATCAAGCCGTTGCTTCGGAAAAAGCCGCACAATCTACCCTCACGGATACCAAGGCCAAATTGCGCTCGGCCGAAACCGCGCCGAAAACAATTGCCACGGCGCAAGCCAATGCAGATGAACTCGCCGCCCAGGTCGATCAGGCGCAAGCCGATTACGATCAGGCGGCAAAAGATCTGAACGACACCAAGATCATCGCACCTATGGATGGCCGCATAACCAAACGCGGCGTCGAACGCGGCGATTATATTCAACCGGGGCAAGCGCTCAGCTCCCTCGTCGGCACCGATTTATGGGTTACCGCCAATTTCAAGGAAACGCAGCTGGAGCATATGCAGCCGGGCCAACCGGTTGATATCAAGGTTGACGCTTTTCCCGATCTGAAGATCGAAGGCAAGGTCGATAGCGTTCAATCGGGAACCGGATCGCGCTTCACCGCCTTTCCGCCCGAAAATGCCACCGGCAATTTCGTCAAAATCGTTCAGCGCGTTCCGGTGAAGATCGTCTTCACATCTAAAATTGACGAAAATGTCGTGCTTGGCCCCGGCATGTCTGTCGAATCGACGGTTCATACCAGGGATGCAGGCGATACGAAAGAAACCGACGAGGATAAATAAGACCTCATGAGTGTTGCATCCTCAACTCCCGCTGCCGCAAAACCTGCCCGCAGCCCTTATATCGTTGCGATGGTTGTCAGCATTGCAGCCTTTATGGAAGTGCTGGACACCACCATTACCAACGTATCGATTACGCATATCGCCGGTAATCTCGCCGCCAGCCAGGATGAAAGCACGTGGGTACTGACATCCTACCTGGTGGCTAACGGCATTATTCTTCCGTTATCCGGCTGGCTGTCGGGCGTACTGGGACGCAAGAATTTCTTCATGCTGTGCATCGGCGGATTTACCGCCGCATCTTTTGCCTGTGGTGCTGCTACATCGCTGCCGATGCTGATCGTGTTTCGTCTTCTTCAAGGTTTGGCGGGCGGCGGTTTGCAGCCGACGCAACAGGCCATCATCACGGACAGTTTCCCGCTGGAAAAACGTGGAGCGGCCTTCGCCATTACGGGCATTACCATGATCGTGGCCCCCATTCTCGGCCCGACGCTTGGCGGCTATATCACCGACAATTACAGCTGGCGCTGGATTTTCTACATGAATGTGCCCATCGGCATAATGGCTCTTTTTCTCGTCAATCATTTTGTCGAAGATCCGGAACACGCCAAGGCAAAAGGTTTCAAATCGATCGATTATATCGGCCTCGGATTCATCGCTATCGGTCTCGCCGCGATGCAGATCGTGCTCGACAAGGGGCAAGAGGACGATTGGTTCAACAGCCCCTTCATTGTCACGATGGCCCTTGTCAGTGTTGTTTGCATTACCTCGGCGGTTATATGGCTTTTGCAGCAGGAAGACCCGGTCGTCGATATCCGCCTTTTGAAACATCGCAGCTTTGGTTTGTCCTGCATTACGATTTTCTTCGTCGGCTTCACGCTGTATGGATGCGCTACGCTTCTGCCGCTGCTGCTGCAATCATCGTTTGGATACGATGCCACCACGGCGGGACTTGTGCTCTCTCCCGGCGGCATTGTCGTCATCTTCGGCATGCCGCTTTCAGGCCGCCTGATCGGTAAAATACAGGCGCGCTATCTGGTGGCGACAGGCATGCTGCTATGTTCCGTCGGCATGTTCATGGCGATGCGCATTACGCCGCAAACCGATTACAATACCTTCGTCCTGATGCGCATCATGCAGGTAAGCGGGCTGCCGTTTCTGTTTGTTCCCACCAGCACGCTGGCCTTTGCCGATATTCCGAAAGAAAAGAGCAGCAACGCTTCGGCGCTCTATTCGCTCATGCGTAACCTTGGCGGCAGTATCGGCATTTCAATTCTTTCCAATCTCGTCACGCGGCATCAGCAAGAGCATCAGACAATTCTCGCCAGCCATCTGGCCGCGCAGGATCCGGTTTACCGCGACACGCTTGCCAATTACACGAATGTTCTTTTCTCGCACGGGCGCACGGCGGCAATGGCGGCGGCACAAGGCACCGGGCAGATTTACAAACAAATGCTCTCGCAGGCCTCGATCCTTGCCTATGACGATGCTTTCCAGACCGTGGCCATTATTATGTTCGGTCTCGCCTTCGTCGCTCTTTTCCTGATGCCGGCCAACAATCCGCGCGGAAAAGCACCTGCCGCGTCAGCTCATTAGAGGCTTTATGTTTGCAAAATTTACACAAACACTAACGATCGCCGGGTTAAGTGCCCTTTTGTTGGGCTGCGCCGTCGGCCCTGATTACGAGACCCCGCAAACAAGCGTACCCGAGACATGGAAATCGGCCGATGAGACAATGCCGAATGCCGCAAGCGATGCGCAGGCAAGTATCGAGCAAAGCTGGTGGCAAAATTTCAACGATCCGGTTTTATCGCAACTGATCGATCGAGCCCTGACCGGCAATTACGATCTGAAGATCGCCGAAGCACGCATTGCCGAGGCGCGCGCCGCGCGGTCTTCGTCCACCTCTGGCTTGTGGCCGACAGGCGATTTCAAGAGCAGCGTCACGCGTGAAGCCAACCGGCTGCCGGTGCCGGTTCCCTTCCCCGGCATCAGCAAACCTTTCGACATCTATGAGACCGGTTTCGATGCCAGTTGGGAGCTGGATCTGTTCGGCGGCAATAAGCGGGCGGTCGAAGCCGCCACGTACGATTTACAGGCATCCGAAGCTTCGTTCTCCAGCGTGCGCGTCAGCATGCTGGCCGAAGTGGCGCGGACTTATATCGATATCCGCCAGTATCAGGCGCAGTTGAAGATTGCCCGGAGCAACGTCGATATCGATCAGAATGCCGTCGGCATCACGAAACAGCGCGTCGATGCCGGCACAGCACCGGGCGTCGATGTTACGCAAGCCGAAGCACAATTGGAGCAAGCGCGCGCGCAGATCGCAACTTATGATAGCCAGCTGACGCAGGCGGAATATAGCCTCGACCTGTTGCTGGGCGAACAGCCGGGCGCCGTGCAAAGCATCATTGGCGATGCGAAGCCCATTCCGGTGGCGAATAAAAAACTAATTCTCGCGGCGCCTGCCGTCGTCATCGATAATCGCCCCGACATCCATATGGCCGAACGCAAACTGGCGGCAGCCACGGCCCAACAAGGCGTAGCGACGGCGAAATTTTATCCTGATATTTCGCTAAGCGGCTTCTTTGGATTGCTTACCACCAATGGCGGCAACCTGTTCACCAATGCCAGCAAATCGTGGATGATGGGCAGCAGCGTGCTATGGCCCATTCTTAGTTACGGCCAGTTGGAAGCTAACCTGGAGTCCGCCGATGCCGCGCAAAAAGAAGCGCTGGCGACCTATCAGAAAACTGTGCTGTCGGCCCTATCGGATGTCGAGAAATCGGTTACGGCCTATACGCAACAACAGAAGTTCGAAAGCTCTTTTGCTAAGTCGGTCGAGAAAAACCGGCAGGCCTCGGTCGTTGCCAAGCAGCGCTATAAAGAAGGCATGACCTCGTTTATCGAAGCGCTCGATAGCGACCGCACGCTTTATACCTCGCAAATTCAATTGGCCCAGGCCGATGCGGACGCCACCCGCGATTTAATCGCCGTTTATAAAAGCCTGGGTGGCGGCTGGAAGCCGGAAACTGCGGCTGCTGCGAAATAATATGTGAGCGGTGCTCTTACCCTATGCAAAAATTACAAGGCAAGTTTTGAGGAGTTTTCTTGCACGAAGTCGAGAACGCCGATGCTGGCGTTGGCTGCCGGATAGAATCATCTTGGTTAACAAATCTCCAGAGCGTGCTTGAGGGAATATTGAATTGCACTTATACTTGGCCATACCAATTTTTTTTAATGGGATAGTCACATGGACATACAAAATACTGAAGACATTAGAGCCGCTTTTTTCGAGATAGGAGTTTTGAAGCTGGCATATGCCCTTGGTGATTTTTTGCCCAAGGAAATTGCCACAATTCTTTCTTCACCTCGCCAGCCTAATAGCACGCGAGTCGATGTAACACCCGACAAGATAGAAGCATGGCTCACCGAGCATTCTCATCTTTTCGAAACAAAAACGGAACGATCGCAACAGGTCTGGCAAATCAGATATGAGCAAATAGACTATGTGAAGGAAAGAATAAATGAACTCGATGGAATTCTACTGCCCATCATACGGGAAGAAGTGCAGCAGGCGCATCCCAATGGGCTGCATGAGGATGGTAAAGATGTCCTCGATCTTGCGATCTTTAATTTAAGCGCTGCAGTGGTGATGGCTCGTACAAATCTCGACAGTTACAGGGAAGAGATTATCGAACTTGCCGTCGATGCGTTGCCATGGGCTAAGGCCGCAGAATTGGGATGCAAGCGGGCCGAAGAGCGCTTTGGCCTTTCACGGTCGCCTGAGTATACGGCTATGTGGGGGATATACCGCGCCAGCATTGCAGAGCTTGCCGAAAGAATCGACGGATTCGAAAATATCGTTGCCGAGCGCACGCAGCCGAAAGCTCCCCAAGTGGCGGCGGCTAAAGAAGCGCGCGCCGACTAGACTGTTTTTATTTATCTCCAATATGGTCCTGTAGTTCGCGCGCGCGAACTACACTGCGCTCATGCGCCCGTATGCCCACGCTCAATCAAAATTTAACATCAGTTGAATTATCTGTAAGGGGCATACCTGCCTGATTCCCCGGTAAAGATTCTTCATGCTCGACCGTTCCAATCTGACAATCAAATCGGCGCTGATTACCGTTGTCATCGCTTTCGTCGCGATCATCATTGGGATCGGCATGTTCGGATTTCATTCATCGAAAAGTATGATGAACAATATTACCGACAGCTACGGTAATCGCGTCGTGGCGATGCGCCATATCAAAAACACGAATGACGATTATGACCTGGTCTTTCGCGCTTTAAACGATGCCCTGCTCGAGCAGATCACCGTTAGCCAGGCACATGATGAGATTAAAACGGCTGTGAACAAGGCGGCCATCGATTGGAACAAATATACATCGACGCCGCTGGATGAAGAAGAAATCAAAATCGTCGCCGATATAAAACTATCGATGGACGACACGCAAAACGACGCCGAAAAAATGTTGGACGCAATTGCCGCCAACGATAAATCGAAAATCGAGCCTGCCCGGCAGGCCTTCATGAAGCCCTATGACGGTATCAGCGAGCAATTCGATAAATTGATGGAATTGCAGCAGAGCGGCGCAGAGAAAGATTACCAGGGATCGAACGGAGAATTTAAAACGACGACCGTCATGTATATCGCGGCGGGGATTGTCTCGTCTCTTATCTGCCTTTTTGCCATCGGCGCCGTTATGGGATGGGTTGTCAGGCCCATAGGCCGTATGACGCAGGCGATGACACAGATAGCCGAGCAGAAATTCGAAACCGATATTCCCAATCTTGGCTATAAAAACGAGCTTGGCCTTTTGGCCTCCGCCCTCAACACGTTCAGAACCAACGGCATCGAACGTCTTCGCTTGACAAAAGAACAGGAGCGAGCGAGCCAAGAGCAAAAAGAACGTGCCCAGAAACTGGAAGCCGAAGTCAGGAATTTCGAAGCGACAATTGCCAATATCGTCAATGTAGTGGCGTCGGCCGCGACCGAGATGCAATCGACAGCCGAGACTTTATCGGGCGCCGCGACGGAAACCAGCAGCCAGTCTACTTCCGTTGCCGCAGGCGCCGAAGAAGCCAGCGTCAGCGTGCAAACCGTCGCCGCTTCGTCGGAAGAATTGACGGCATCGATTGTCGAGATCAGCAACCGCGTCAGCAGCGCCTCGCGCCAGGCAGACAATGCCGCGCAGCAAGCCCAAAAAACCAATACGACTATGCAGGTGCTGGCCGATAACGCGGAAAAGGTCGGCTCGGTCATTGAGCTTGTTCAGCAGATTGCGGGGCAGACTAATCTGCTCGCACTCAATGCGACTATCGAAGCTGCGCGGGCGGGCGAGGCCGGCAAGGGCTTTGCCGTGGTGGCTTCGGAAGTCAAAATCCTCGCCAATCAAACCGCCAGGGCGACGGAAGAAATTTCATCGCAGATTAACGGCATTCAGACGGCGACCGGGCATGCCCGCGAGGATATCGAGGCTATTTCAAAAATGATTTCGGAGATCAATACGTTTATGAGCGGCATCGCCGCCGCCGCCGAACAGCAACGCACCGCGACGCAGGAAATAGCCCGCAGCGTCAGCGAAGCGGCCAGAGGCACGCAGGAAGTTTCATCCAACACGGCGAATATCACACAGGCAGCCTCGGAAACCGGGCGCATGGCGAGCGAGACTTTCGGCGCGGCATCCGAATTATCGAGACAGGCCGAACTTCTGAAAAAAGAAGTCGCTTCCTTTATTCATCGCGTTCAGTCGATCTGACGCCGGCAGGCAATTCCCTGCCCTTCCCCGAAATTTTCCGAAACAGGCTCGCCGCTTCTTTAATCGCCACCTCGCGCGCGCTGGTTTTGCGCCAGACGAGGCCGATCTGCCGCGACGGCTTGCTGCCGGTAAAAGGAATATAGCGCAAAAGATCGTGACGGTTCGCCGCGACAGCGGGCATCAAAGTCATAAGATCAGGATGAGAGGCGACCATAAGACGCAAGGTCTCGATGCTGGTAGCGCGGAAACTTTTTTCTTCGCGCGCACCGTGGGCGTGACAGATGGATAGCGCCTGATCGCGCAGGCAATGGCCTTCATCCAGCAGCAGCAGCGGCCGATTCATCAGATCTTTCATCGTCACTGTTTTGCGATTGGCCAATTCATGCCTGGCATTCACAGCCAGCAGAAACGGATCGTCGAACAAAAATGCCGATGACAGCCCGTTGTCCTGGACCGGAAGCGCCAGAAGTGCGGCATCTATTTTGCCTTCTTTCAAGCGCTCCAGAAGAATTTCTGTTTTTTCTTCCAGCAACAAAAGTTGCAGCCGCGGAAAGGCTTTCGCTACTGCCGGCGCATAAGATGGAAACACATAGCCGGCGAGCGTCGGGATCGCGCCGAGACGGAATTCTCCCGCGCGCGGATCATGCGCTGTGCGGGCGATTTCGCGGATCTGTTTTTCGTGCGCGACGATCTGACGCGCGGATTCGATAATGCGCAGCCCGGCCGGCGTCGGCATTACGTTTTTATTGGTGCGCTCGAACAGGCTTAGACCAAGCTCTCCCTCCAGCTTTTTGATCTGCATGCTGAGGGTGGGCTGGCTGACATGGCAAAATTCGGCCGCGCGATTGAAATTGCGGATATCGGCGACGGCCAGAACATAATGAAGATCGCGCAGATTCATACCTATAGATAATATCTATTGTAGTTATAAAAACAATAGATTTTAACAATAGAAAAAATGAGCGCATATTGTGGCAAGAGATTCTTCCATTCCGAATCCAACAACCCATCTAAGGAGTCAAAGCATGCTGAGCGTTGGTCAAAAACTTCCCGATTTCAAGCTGAAGGCCACGGTAGCCCTCGATATCGAAAAGGCTTTCACCGATATCACAAACACGAGCTACAAGGGCAAATGGCTGGTGCTGTTTGCATGGCCGAAGGATTTCACCTTTGTGTGCCCGACCGAGATCGCCGAATTCGGCAAGCTCAACAGCGAATTCAAGGATCGCGATGCGCAAGTACTGGGTCTCAGCACCGATAGCGAGTTCGTCCATCTCGCCTGGCGCCAGAACCACAAGGATCTGAAGACCCTGCCCTTCCCCATGCTGGCCGATATCAAGCGTGAGTTATGCGCGGCGCTCGGCATCCTCGATCCGAACGAAGGCGTGGCGCAGCGCGCGACGTTTATCGTCGATCCGCAGGGCATCGTCCGCTTCGTTATGGTCACCGATCTGTCGGTCGGCCGCAACGTCAAGGAAGTGGTGCGCGTTCTCGACGCCTTGCAAACCGATGAGCTGTGCCCCTGCAACTGGCAGAAGGGTCAGGAAACAATCGACGTGAAGAAAGTCGCCAAGCAAGCGGCTTAACGAAACAGGCAGGGCCGGAGAACATCCGGCCCTGCTCTTCTTAACAAGGAGAAGCCCATGAATATCGAAGAGCTGAAATCGGCGATGCCGGATACGGCGAAAGATATACGCCTGAATTTGTCGAAGGTGCTGAGCGAAGAAGGCGCGCCGGGGCTCTCGCAAAAACAGATCATGGGAACAGCATTAGCGGCGGCATATGCAACGCGCGAAGCAAAAGTGATCGCGACCATCCAGGAAGAAGCGGCAAATATTTTATCGGCGGAAGAATTGGCAGCATCGCAAGCGGCCGCCACGATCATGGCGATGAATAATATTTATTACCGGTTCGTGCATCTGGCGGCGGATGACGAGATCAAGAAGATGCCCGCCAATCTGCGCATGCAGATTATGGCCAATCCCGGCGTACCGAAGCTGGATTTCGAAATTTTCTCGCTGGCCGTTTCCGCGATCAATGGCTGCGGCATGTGCATGGAATCGCATCTGCATGAAGTGGTCAAAGGCGGGTTGTCGAAACAAGGCGCCCAATCGGCCATTCGCATTGCGGCGGTGATTAATGCAGCAGCCCAGGCTGTTTCGACAGCTGGCATCGCCGCATCTGCCCAATCTGAAGCTGCATAAACTAGCTTTGTATAAAATAGTCTAGACCACCCCGGCCTAAGCCGGGGTCCAGAGGGAAGTTGCGAGTAAGTACTGCCAGTACTTATTGAAAGACCGCCTGGATCCCGGCTTGCGCCGGGATGGCATCACAAATTATGGTTTTAATCAGGATTTTTAAATGGTTAGCGCAAAGCTTTTGCCTAAGCCTTTATCTCTATCTGCTTGCTTTACCGGAACGATTTGCTTATAAAGGCCGGGCTTTCGGGAATAATTCCCAAGGCGAAAGATAACCAAATTCTCACGTGCGTTCGGCGGTTGCGGTCAATCCCGTAACAGGCCATCCGGTGTTGCTCCTTAAAAGGGTAATCACACAACGCGCGGCGGATTAACCGGAAAAAGGAAAGACACCATGACAATGCCCGTCGTGACATTGCGGCAATTATTCGAGGCCGGCGTACATTTCGGCCATAACACCCGCCGCTGGAATCCCAAAATGCAGTCCCATCTGTTCGGCGTGCGCAACGGCGTGCACATCATCGATCTCGAACAGACGGTTCCCATGATGCAGCGCGCGCTGCAGACCTTGCGCGACACTGCCGCAGCCGGTGGCCGCGTTCTGTTCGTCGGCACCAAGCGCCAGGCGCAGGATAAGGTAGCAGAAGCCGCCAAGCGTTGCGGCCAGTATTACGTCAATCACCGCTGGCTCGGCGGCATGCTGACCAACTGGAAGACGATCTCGCAATCGATCAAGCGCCTGCGCGATATCGATGAGAAGCTGAGCAAGGAAAACGGCCGTTTCACCAAGAAGGAAATGCTGGAATTCACCCGCGATCGCGACAAACTGGAACGCGCTCTCGGCGGCATCAAGGATATGGGCGGTTTGCCGGACATTCTGTTTGTCATCGACACGATCAAGGAAAACATCGCCATCGAGGAAGCGACCAAGCTCGGCCTGCCGGTCGTCGCTATTCTCGACAGCAATTCCGACCCTGCGCACATCACCTATCCGATCCCCGGCAATGACGACGCCAGCCGCGCGATCGATCTGTATTGCGATCTCGCCGCACAGGCTGTTCTCGACGGCCTCGCCGCCGAGCTTCATGCCGACGGCAAGGATGCCGGCGAAGCCAAGAAAGTTCCGGAGAGCGAGACCGTTGTCCCGGCTGAAGCCGTAAACGCGTAGGTGTTAGTGGCTAGTATCTAGTTGCTAGCGATACGGCTTTTAAATTTGAACTAATCGCTAGTAACTAGCCACTAGTCACTAGTCACTAGCAACCAAACGGAGAGACCAATGCCAGAAATCACCGCTTCCCTCGTCAAAGACCTGCGCGAAAAAACCGGCGCAGGCATGATGGATTGCAAGAAAGCCCTCGACGAAGCCAAAGGCGACATGGAAGTCGCCGTTGATTGGCTGCGCAAGAAGGGCCTGTCGGCTGCGGCCAAGAAAGCCGGCCGCGTGGCCGCCGAAGGTCTGGTGGCGGTAGCCGCCGGCGACAAGAAAGCGGCAGCGGTCGAGGTCAATGCCGAAACCGATTTCGTCGCCCGCAACGAGCAGTTCCAGAAATTGGCATTGGAAGCGGCGCAGATCGCCATTGATGGCGCCGATACCGAAGCGATCAAAGGCAAGCTGCAGGAAAAGCTGACCGGCCTGATCGCCACCGTCGGCGAAAACATGAATATCCGCCGCGCGGCGCAGCTTAGCGTTTCGCAAGGCATCGTCGCCAGCTACACGCATAATGCTCTGGCCCCTAATCTCGGCAAGATCGGCGTCCTGGTCGCACTGGAATCTTCGGGTGATGCCGGCAAATTAATGGAACTCGGCAAGCAGATCGCCATGCATGTGGCGGCCGCCAAGCCCGATTTTCTTTCGATCAATGATGTCGATGCAAAATCGCTGGAGCGTGAAAAGAATATTTTCTCCGAACAGGCGAAGGCCAGCGGCAAGCCCGATAATATCATCGCCAAAGTGGTCGAAGGCCGCGTGCGTAAATATTACGAAGATGTCGTGCTGCTCGAACAGCTTTACGTCGTCGACGGCGAAAGCCGCATCAAGGATGTGGTCGAGAAAGCCGCCCAATCGCTCGGCGCGCCCGTCACGCTGAAAGGTTTCGTGCGCTATCAACTCGGTGAAGGCATCGAAAAGACCCGGGACGATTTCGCCGCCGAAGTCGCGAAAATGGCGAGCTAAAACAGCGATTTCTCTGTTTTTTCTTCCTCTTCCGTTATTGGCCCTCTTCATTATAATGCTGTCCTGTCGACACTATGAGGAAACAGCATGGCTATGATATTGGAAGTTATCGAAAGCGGTCCACGCGATTTTGTTGTCTTGACCAAAAACGAAGTATTGGGTGGAACTGCTACGTGGCCAACAAGGGTCGGCAGACTTGATCTTTTAGTATCAAAATCCCCCGAAGTAAAAGGAGAGCCTCTTCCAGCTTCAGGTAGAATGAGAAGTTTTTTACGCGCCTTTGGATTATCACGAACCTAACAGATATCATGTCCACCAATCTCGCGGAGAAAAAGACAATGGCCCCTGCCCTCGCAGCAAATGCATCGCGCTACAAGCGCGTGCTGCTGAAACTTTCGGGCGAAGCCTTGATGGGCGGCCGCGAATATGGGCTGGATTCCGAAACCGTCAGCCGCGTGGCGGAAGAAATCAAATCGGTTATCGAGATGGGCGTTGAAGTGTGCGCCGTCATCGGCGGCGGTAATATTTTCCGCGGCGTATCGGGTGCGGCGTCAGGCATCGACCGCGCGACAGGCGATTATATGGGTATGCTGGCGACCGTGATCAACGCGCTGGCGATGCAGAACGCGCTCGAGAAAATCGGCGTGCCGGTGCGGGTGCTGTCGGCCATTCCGATGTCAACCGTGTGCGAGCCCTATATCCGCCGCCGCGCGATGCGACATATGGAAAAAGGCCGTGTGGTTTTGTTCGCCGCCGGAACTGGCAATCCGTTCTTCACGACCGATAGCGCCGCCGCCCTGCGCGCTTCGGAAATGCAATGCGATGCGTTGCTGAAGGCAACCAAGGTCGACGGCGTTTATTCGGCCGATCCGACCAAGGACAAAAACGCCACGCGTTATGACAAGCTGACTTATCTGGATGTGCTGTCGAAAGATCTGCAGGTAATGGATACATCCGCCATTTCGCTGGCGCGCCAGAGCAAAATTCCGATTCTGGTTTTTTCGATCTTCACCCACGGCGGCTTCGCCGACGTGCTGCAGGCAAAAGGCAAATTTACGATTATCGAGGGGTAGGAGGATTGACGCTGCAATTTATTCTGCCCTTACGTTCGAAACGATCCATTTGAAGCAGAAAAAGCTGTGAAGTTATATCGTCGATTGTTTCTTGCCCACTGAAAAATTTTCTACTTACAAGCAAAGCATCATTTCGTCCTGCCGTGTAACATTCCTTTGGATTCGGATTATTTGGGTTCGGATTATTTCTTTCAAGTATATGCGCGCCGACAGATCCAAACAAAGCCCCTACGGCTATCCCGACAACTCCGGCTAAAGCAGCTATTTTTGTGTTTGCTCTCATAATAATTCCTCAACATATATATGACGGAAAAACCTACCGTATTTATAGCATAAATCAGGTACTTCTAAGACAGTGGAATTACTTTCATGAATCGAATTCTTGATGAAAAATGGATTTGTGATAGGTTTCAATCGCTTTGGAAAGGGGCATTAACCATGAATCTCGATCAGACCAAACAAAAGATGGAAGGCGCGATCGACGCGCTCAAAAAAGAATTCGGCGGATTGCGCACCGGACGCGCCTCGACCAGCCTGCTCGACAAGATCACGGTCGATGCCTATGGCAGCGCGATGCCGCTGAACCAGGTCGGCACCGTCGCCGTGCCGGAAGCGCGTTTGCTGACCGTGCAGGTGTGGGACGGCGGTCTGGTGAAATCGGTCGAGAAAGCCATTCGCGATGCAGGCCTCGGCCTCAACCCGCAGCCGGACGGCCAACTGGTCCGCGTGCCCGTTCCGGAACTGAGCCAGGAACGCCGCCAGGAATTAGCCAAGATCGCCGGCAAGTTCGCCGAGCATGCGCGTGTAGCAGCCCGCAATGTTCGCCGCGATGCGATGGACGCGATCAAAAAAGAAAAGCTGCCGGAAGACGAGCAAAAAACCCAAAACGAAAAAGTCCAAAAACTGACCGACGAAACGATCAAGAAGATCGATGAATCGCTGGCGGCCAAGGAAAAAGAAATTACGCAGGTTTAGTGGCTAGGTGCTAGTGACTAGGTGCTAGCAAGAAAACTTAACCGCTAGCCACTAGCCACTAAAACATACATGACCCAGCAAGAGCCCGCCCCTTCTAAACTGCACATCGCCATTATTATGGACGGCAATGGGCGTTGGGCGGCCGCGCGCAATCTGCCGCGCACGATGGGGCATCGCGCAGGGATCGAGGCCGTTCGCCGCGTTCTGAAAGCCGCCCGCGAATTGCCGGTCAGCCATCTGACGCTTTACAGCTTTTCATCGGAAAACTGGCGCCGTCCCGCCACCGAAATCGGCGAGCTGATGCGCCTGCTGCGCTATTACCTGCGCAGCGAACTGGCTTCACTGCACAAAGAAGGCGTGCGTATCAAGGTGATCGGCGACCGCAAGAAATTGCCGGGCGATATCGTCGAGCTGATCATGCATGCCGAAGACCTGACGCAGGATAATAAATCGCTGACGCTCACGCTCGCATTGAGTTATGGCGGG